>Ga0187827_10002214_pt1 | contig 26915 bp, 18 predicted proteins | sample ETNtaG_39_FD_167969 | JGI IMG/M metagenome (GOLD analysis project Ga0187827, IMG submission 167969) | Marine microbial and viral communities from oxygen minimum zone, Eastern Pacific Ocean - ETNP2014_SV_150_PacBio MetaG (Illumina Assembly) | ecosystem: Environmental > Aquatic > Marine > Hypoxic... | reverse complement strand
GCCAAACGTGTGCTGGCCCTGATTGGCGCCGGAGAGGGTGAGGGTTACAGGATACTTTTTGCCCGGCACAGCCAGATAGCAAAGCCAGACCCGGTAGCTCCTGTCTTCCGGGATGGCGATGCTGGTTTGAATCGGTGTTGTTGAAAGGGGCGAGACAAGAGTCCGGCGCGGCGAGATTCCCTGCTTCACGATCTTCCATTTGTATTTGATGCTCTTGTCTGCCCTCCGCAGCGGTTGCACGCCCGGCCAGCGGAAGATCTCGCTCAAGTGGCTGAGTCTGATGAGCTCGATGTCGCTGTCTTCCTCTGCGAGGGCCGCTTCGAAATCATCGAGTTCTTCCTTCTTGTCATCGGTGAGATCGAATTGGGCGTAAGACGGAGTGAATATGGACGCAGCCAGCAGGAGCATGGCCTGCCCGATTACTCTGAGGGCGGCTTTGCCAAAGACTGGGGAAATGTTGAAACTCAAACTATCTCTCTTGCACATTCTCATCAGCTTCAATCCAGAATTGACAGCAGGTAAACGAACCCTTCATCGTCATGACACAGGACGGCTGGCATTGACTCCTGACCGTCGACAAGGCTTTCAAAATCGTCTTCACCTTTCTCGCGCGGTGGCTGCCAGTGCAGCGGAACTTCCTTTGAAAACCAAAGCTTTGGCAGCAGGTTGGTGACGAATTGGTGTTGCCTGAGCACCGTGAGATCTCCCAGGTTCAGAAAACTGATTCGGTTTCGAAGATCCAGGATAGCGAGGAATGGCTTCTGCCCGGGCACGATCTTGAACGCACGGATCCAGGTGGGCCATTTGGCTTCCGTGATCATCTTTCCAGATGCGCAGTTCTGGATAGTGATCCGATTTTCTTTTGTCACAGTAACGATGACGAAGGCACCGAGCTCTGGCCTGCCGACGAGAGGCTCCTTCGCTCTGTTTTTCAGGACGGCTCCCTCCGGCTTTGAAGACTTCTCCTCAGCTTTTAATGGCGTAGCCTTCCCGGTCTGCCAATCGAGGAGCGAAGAAGTCCGACCGTGGCGTTCGATCTTGCCGTAGCGGACCACGTATCGAGGGGGCTTCACAGACTCTTCTTCCCAGAGCATTTTGCCGGTCGCCGGTTCGACGACTCGGGCCTTTGTGCCATCTGCAATCAGGGCCATGCCTTTGTGCCAGCCGATCATCCTGGCCTGGTGCGATCCTGGAAAGGCAAAAGTCTTAAAGGGCGCGTCCTCATGAAGCTGCATGAACACGCGAACCAGGTTGGGATAGAGCTGTTCGAATGGAATTCGCGTTTTGATGAGCTCTGTTTCTTTGTCCCCCGCAATCAGCCTGACACGGACGGAGAAGAAGACCGAGAATTCCTGACGGATCTGGATCGTGATCTGATCTTTCTGCAGTGCGGAAGTCGGCTGCCAGCCAGCTTTGAACGCGGCGCCGTATGCGAGCGCCTCCATGGGCGCAATTTCCAACAGTTCGGATGATGCGTTTCCACCGAGCAGGTCTGTTTCCTCGCCTTCTGACTCCATTTCCTTCAGCCAGGGTTCTACTTTCACTTGAAGAGGCGTTCGGCTGCGCGGCTCGATGTCGCCCCTGAAAAGAAAATCCGTCGCGCATTCCCGGATGGCGTTCTGGGGGAGTTGGGCCCGGCCGGGCGGCACCGCGTACCAATACTGAACTATCCGATCCCTGGACGGGCGATGACCCGCGTAGGCCACAGTTCCGATCCGGTCATCAAAGGTGAATGCAAAAAAGTCACACTGCGCGCCCAGCTTTACTTTCACCAGCCGAAGCCATTCCCCTGGCGCGACATTCCCTGGCGGGACTTTCCAATCGGCCTTTGGCGCGTCATGAATCAGTGTTGCGGTATAGCCTTCAAACGCATCGATGGAGTCCACAAACTGGGCGGGCTTTTCGCCATCCGATTTACCGAAAAAATCTCTGTACGAGACCTTCCAGGACTGTTCAGCCAGCGCTGTTGGCTGTGAGCAGATCCATATGGTCAGGAGAAACGTCATTCTGAATCCTACCGCAGCCTGACGGCCGCAACCAAATCCAGTATTACTACGGATGGCAAAGCAGTACAACGGATGCTTTGCCATCCGTTGGTAAACTTGGAGTACACGCGCGACGCGCAGAAGTTTCAAACGAAATCTCTACCGCAGCCTGACGGCCGCAACCGAAGGTGAAGTCTAAGGCTCCTAATCTAATCTATCTTTATCTTTCCTAAATCTGGATCGAAATCCGAATGCAGACCGATTCAGACAAGATGGTTGCGCGAACTGTTTGCGGGCGGAGGGAGTTCTTCGTCCGGCAAAGCATGCCACCGGTCGCAAGGCTCGACCATCCGGGCGACGTCTTCCGGCGGGATGACCCCCTCCAGGTGGAGGAAGCCGTGGAGATCAAAGAGCCACTTTTCTTTTTCGGTGAGCATCAGGCCAAAATCTCTTTCACCACATTACCATGCACATCGGTCAGGCGGAAATCTCGGCCGGAGTAGCGGAAGGTCAGCTTTTTGTGGTCGAGACCGAGCAGGTGAAGGATAGTGGCGTGCAGGTCGTGAACGTGGACGCGGCCATCGATGGATGCGTACCCGAATTCATCGGTCTTGCCGTGGATATGGCCACCTTTGACGCCGCCGCCGGCCAGCCACATGCTGAACCCGAGGTGATTGTGGTCGCGACCCCACTTAACGTTCCTGTTGTTACCCTTGGGCAATTCCACAAACGGCGTGCGGCCAAATTCACCGCCCCAGACGACCAGTGTGTCTTCCAGCAGGCCGCTGGCTTTGAGGTCTTTAAGCAGCGAGGCGATGGCACGTGAGCAGTCTTCTGACGTTGCACGAATTCCGGTCTCGATATTCTGATGGTGGTCCCATGGCCCACCTCTCGAATGAAAGACCTGGACGTATCGCACGCCGCGCTCGAGCAGTCGGCGCGCCATGATGAACTTCCTGCCGACAACCGTGTCGCCGTACATTTCAAGAACGGACTTCGGTTCTTTCTCGACATCGAACGCGTCGGTAGCCGCGATCTGCGTTCGGCAGGCCATCTCATAAGAGCGGATACGGGCTTCAAGATCCGAGTCGCCTTTTCGTTCATCCAGGTGGTTGCGATTCAATGCCTGCAGCGGGTCGAGCTGCCGTCTTTGTTCCTGGCGGGTGGCGCCTTTGTTTTCCACTTGATGGATGATTCTGTTCATCTCTTTGTGGTTCACGTCAACGAACGTGCCCTGCAAGGAACCGGGCAGAAACGCAGAACGCCAACTGTTCGAATCCGCCCACGGGAATCCGCCCTGGCAAAGCGCGATGTAACCGGGCAGGTTTTCGTTGTCAGAGCCGAGGCCATAGGTCACCCATGAACCCATGCTGGGGCGGATGAGACTGGCTGAGCCCGTATTCATCATGAGGATCATCTGCTCATGATTCGGATTCGTGGTGTGCATGCCGCGAATGACACAAAGGTCGTCCGCGTGTTCGCCGAGATCGGCAAAGAGTTCGCTGATGTCGATACCGCTCTTTCCGTATTTCTGAAACTTAAAGCTCGACGGCACCAAGGTGCCGGTCTTGCCCTTCGCTACGGATTCTGGCAGCGGTTTGCCCTTCCACTTTTCCAGCTCCGGCTTGGGATCGAAAGTGTCGACCTGCGAAGGTCCGCCATTAAGAAAGATGTGAATCACCCGCTTTGCCTTCGGGGCAAAGTGTGGAGACTGCACCGGCAGCGCGCCCGCCCGGCCCTGCGATGCGGCCAGCATGCCCTCCTTGTTCATGACACCGGCCAGCCCCATCAGGCCGAAGCCCATGCCGGAGTGAGTGAGCATCTCGCGGCGAGTCAACGCCGGTCCGTCTGATGCCATTGAGCGGATTTCATTTTTCCTGGTCATGATAGATGAAAGCTGGCCTTGGAACGTCGGAGAATTCAGAGCCAGAAGAATACGATTTTTTTGTCGGGATGCCTGCCCGGTCTGGAACAGGATTTGAGATTCAGGAGGCCAAACCAGTGAATTCTGAATCCAAAATCTTGAATGCTCGATACTGTCAGCCCAGACGATGAACGCCATTCAATTCCCGGCCCGCGGCTTTACCTTCCACTTCATCTCTGTCTGCATGCCGCGGGTGATCATCGTGTGGAGTTCCTTCGGCTTGTCGGGTATCTGCGAAAACATCAACGCTTCGCTTGAAGGCACACGTTCAATCAGGCTGCGGCCGTCACCCGGGCCCATCACGAACAGGGCGTGCGCCAGGGCCTGCGCGTCCACCGCATTCCTCGCCACCGTGTAGACGGACAGCGTTCCACTGACAGGACTGCCATCACGCGGGTCCACACTCGCCCCCCGATAAACGCCACCGTCTGCAAGGTGAACGACCGCGCTATCAGTTGTGGCCAGGCTTCCCAGAACCTTCCCCTTGCGCCTCGGGTGAACAACCTCCACCTGAAGTTTCTCGGAACCTTTCTCGCTTTCTTTCTTTCCCATGACGAAGTGCACCGGGCCGGCCTCGACCTCGGCACACTTGATCCGTGCCTGTTTCAGCACGCGCGCTGCCGCGTCCACGGCCGCGCCGATGACCAGGCCGCTGACATCCAACTCGCAGCCGGGCTCGAGCTGCACCTGCCGATTAGCGAAACCGATCTTCACGTTATCCGGCTTACCACCTTTCACGCAGTTGTACGCGCCGCCGGAGCGCTGAGTCCAGAACACCGCACGCTCCACCACGCGAAGAGTCTCTGCTGAGACAGCAAAAGCATCCGAATTGTCTTTGGGTATTTTGAGTTCGTAGTAAGGCGAGCGCGAACTGGCCAGCCGTTCGACCTTTTCAAACGCCGCCCGTGCATTCCGAACGGCCTTGCTTGAATCGCCACGCCCGGGATCGTGAACGGTAATTTTTACCGGTGTTCCTTTGAATCGTGGCAGTTCTGGCTGAGCGGATGAATCCGCTACCGGCCGTTGGCTCGATTGAGCGGGCGGGTTCGGTTTCCGAGTGGTTGCCGAAGCCGGGCCAGGGTCCCGTGTCTCACTGCATCCTGCCAGGGCAAAGACGAGCAATAGGAGTGACATATATGCTTGTTTCATGTCTGTTTAACGGCTGTTGAAATGTCGAATTTGAGAATGAGCGGGGGCACTAGAATCCACGATTACAGGCCGAGTTCCAACTGAAAGTATTTCGTCAGGTTCTGCTTGAAAACCTTCTCTGCAATTTCGTCGCCGCAAAGCCTGGCCCTGGATTGATCGTGAAGGGCTTTGGCCTATGCTTCGCCTTTTCGTAACGGCGATCCCTTCCGAGCCATCATGGTCAGTCGACAGGAAAAGATTAGAGCCGGCGCATTCGTAGTGCTCACGCTGTCACTGCTGGTCAGCTCGCTCATTGGCCTGAAATATTACTCGAGCCTCGAAGAGTATCGGGAGTATTACTTCCTCTACGACAGCACAATCTTCGGGCTCGAAAAAGGATCGAAGGTGGCTTTTAACGGCGTTCCCATCGGCGTGGTTTCGGACATTGGTTTCAGCCCTGAGGATCGTTCCAAGGTAAAGATTCTGCTGAAGATCACGGCCCCGGAAGAAGAGCTTACTCTCCTCGACGATACCAAGGTATCCATCAAGTATGTCTCGTATATCACCGGTACTCTCTATGTCGAATTGAGCGGCGGAAAAGGGAAGGTCGTGCACGACCCAGCCAAACCGATCCCGGTAAACGTCACCATTCTCGACAATCTGGAACAGAGGCTCGGACGCCTGGACACGACGGTAAACGAGATTCTCAACCAGATAAAAGACTTGTTGAACAAACAGAATCGCACCAAGGTAGCCAAGCTGCTCGATGACGTTTCGATGGCCTCCAGCCACTTGAAGGACGTGACCGAGAGCGCGCGTTCGGCGCTGCATTCGTTCGATACGTCTATGAAAACCGTCGAAGCCACTGTTACGGAAAACCGTGAGAACGTACAGAAGCTCACTAAAGAGACCGGCGAAGTGGCCACCCACTTGAAGGTCGTGCTGGCGAAGGTGAAAGAAGAAAAAACGATCGAAGAGGCCACCGCGACGATCAAGCAATTCCGGCAGACCGCGAGCAAAATCGGCCAGTCCACAGACAAACTCGTGGCCACCGCGGATTCCCTGGGAACGGCAGGCAAAAAGACGCTTGTGCAGCTTGAAAAAACCCTTGCTGAGCTGGACCAGGAAGTGAAGAAAACGCTCACTCAGTTCCGGTCAACGGCCAAGACCGGCGAAGTTAAATTGACAACACTGACCGAAGAGACGACGAAGACGTTGACCCAGGCACGCTCTACTTTGAAGTCTGGCGAGACCCATCTGGCCACTTTGACCAAGGACGCGCAGGGCGCTCTGAAGCAGGCCACCACTCTCCTGAAGAACGGCGAAACCAAACTCGACGAAGTGGCAAAGGTGATCAAAACCACCGGCACTGCGGCAACGGAACTTGCGGAGAAATCAAAGACCGTCATCGATCGCACGAACAAGATCCTCGAGAACACAAACAAGATCGTTGCAGGCGCGTCGGACGACATCGAGAAGACTTTGTCCGGCATTCGAAAGGCATCGGAGAACATCAACAAGCTGGCGGAATCCTTGAGCTCCGTCGTGGTTTCAAAGACTCCCACGGTGGCCAGGCTGCTCGACAATCTCAAAGCCGCTTCGGGCGATCTGCGAGACTTTGCAGAGCAGATCAGGCAACAGCCATCCAGCCTGATCGGCCGACAGCCGAAGGATGAACGAAGTTTCAGGAAGTAGGGATGCCTGTCCAGTCGAGTGCGCGAGGTGTAATGAGGGCCCCAATTCTCATTACCTCACAAACAGTTCGCGTATTCGTTTAGGATGAAGATTCCGTCACAGCGGCAGAGAATTCTCATCGAAACCTTGCGCGGACATATTCACCAACTGTATCGCCGTCTTGAGTCTCGCCACTGACGTGGGTTTAGACAGGACCAGGTCCACTGCGTCCGGCAGTTCTCCTTTCTTCTGCATCACCGAGCCGAGTGATGTGAGCATAAGAATAGGCAGACTTGGCGAGAGGGATTTCAGCTTTGCGGCAAGCTCGTCTCCGGACATCTCGGGCATCATTCGGTCGGTGATGACGAGGTCGATCTCCTCCTGTCTGAAAACTCTCATGGCTTCCTCGCCACTGGTCGCCGTGCTCACTTCGTAGCCTATCCCCTGGCAACTGTGCCGAATGGCGCTGATCGCGATCTTTTCATCATCGACCACCAGCACTCGCATCTTTTCCGGTACAGGATTGTTGGCCCGCAGGTTACCGAGCTCAACAAAACGCGAAGTCTTTGGAATCGCCCTCATGATCTGTGACTTGATGGTGGGCTGGGCCCCGAAATCCTGCCTTTTGATTTCTTCGGCCATACAGAGCTGCAGATCGACTAATGTTTCGGCGCCGTTCTCGTATCGGTCGTCCGGGCTCTTCTCCATCATCCGCTGAACGACTGCGCACAATTCACCGGGCACATCCGGTACCAGGTCACGCAGAGGGTCGGCCGCGGCGTTGAGTTGCATATCCATGATCGTCTCTTCGTTATCTGCGACGAAGGGAAAGCGGCCGGAGAGCATTCGGTAGAGAGTGCAGCCGAGCGCATATAAATCCGTCCGGTGATCCACCACCTGGCCGAGTACCTGCTCCGGGGCCATGTAGTGCGGAGTGCCGTAAACGCCGCTGGCCATGCCGTAGGTTTTTTCGAGATCTATTGCGATACCCAGGTCGACAATCTTCACGTTGCCCTCGCCATCGAGCATCAGGTTTTCAGGTTTGATGTCGCGGTGAACGATCCGTTCTTTGCGAAGGTATTCGAGCCCGCGGGTGGCGTCGATAACGAGCTTCAGCGCGGAAGCAGGCGGAAAGCGATCCGTGTAATTGAGCAGGTCTTCGAGGCTGCCGCCTTCCAGATATTCCATGCTGTAAAAAAACCGTCCCTGGTCTTCGCCCACATCGTGCACAGCGGCGAGGCACGGATGGCAGAGCCGCCCCACCGATCTGGCCTCTTCTGTAAAGAGATCCACAAATTCCCGATCCGCGGCGAAGCGTTCAGAGAGAACTTTCAGCGCCACGGGCCTGCCGATCGAAAGCTGTATCGCCTTGTACACGGTGCCCATGCCACCCGTGCCGAGACGCGATTCGATGAGGTAACCGCCTAGGATCTGGCCGAACAATCCACCCTTCTGCCGGGCGATTTCGTCCTTAACAAATGTCATCACCGTGTTGCCGACCGCTATCTGATCTCCGTAGTTGATTTCGACATTATTCGCTCTCTCCCCGTTTACGTAGGTGCCGTTGTAGCTTTCCTGATCCAGCAGCATGAACTTGCCACCCACAACTTCGATGGTGAAATGGGCACGGGAAGCGAGGGGGTCACGCACAATGATCTGGCAGTGTTCGCCGCGGCCGAAGAGAACCAGATCATATCCCTCGAGGCTGTAAATCGATCCCTTGTCGACGCCTTTCTCAAAAATTATGGATGCCATGAACTCTCGGTGTTTGCAGGATGTGAACGCCCCAAAGAAAACGCGAGCAGAAAAGTATTTTATCTTGACCTGATATCTGTTACGAGTCTGTTCCGTTCCATGCATGAAACACGCATCCTGTCTGCCTCCGATTGATCAAGGCATGAAGTTGCCCTATACGTCCACGCCCACATTTAAGGAGAATTCAATTTGGTAGACGCCAACAGCACTTCCTTTGAATGGGCCGATCATCCGACGGATGTCTGTCTACTGCCGGTGGGCTCATTCGAACAGCATTCACATCACATGCCCCTCGATACAGACAGCATCATCGCCGATTACTGGGGGCGCTTTCTGGCTGAGGAGCTCGACTGCGCGCTTCTGCCGACGCTCCGCATCACGACGAGCATGGAGCACTCGGGTTTTCGCGGATCGATGACTCTCAAGCCGGAAACTCTGATGCAGGTCATCCGCGACATTGCAGACGATTTGGAATCGCAAGGTTTCCGCATCCTGATCGTTCTGAGCTGTCATGGAGGCAACCACTGTCTCGTCCCGGCCGCCCGCCATATCAACCGGCAGGAGCGGGACCTTCGTATCCTTCTCATGAACGGCTACGGCCATGGCAGACCGGATATCAAAATGGACGCGCCTGCATCGGAAATCCACGCGGGTGAATGGGAGACTTCCGTCCTGATGGCCATCCGTCCGGATCTGGTCAAGGAACGCCGCGAGGACATTAAACCCGATGAGAGTGAGTTCCCGTTGAAGCAACCGGATCTGACCATGTGGGGCATGATCCATTTCAGTGAGCACGGCGCGCTGGGTTACCCATCCCTGGCCAGCGAGGAGAAGGGAAAGGCGATCGTCGAAGCATGCAAGAAGAGCATCGTCCCGTGGACAAAAGATCGGATCCGCCGGCTGAGGGAATTGACTTATTCAGGCAAACAGGAGCGACGGTCATGAGCACACTCGAATCAACACCCGCTGCGGCCTCTCTGAGAGCAGGTATCCAACGCTGCGATATTACTCCCCCGGTCGGAATGTATGCGCGCACGTGGGGCGCAGCAGATCACGACCAGGCAGAGGGAGTGCATCTTCCGATTACTGCAACTGCAATCGCGCTGTTGCCGAGAGAAGGTGGCGAGTCCCGCCTGCTGCTGGCCGTGGATTGGCCAGGCGTGTGGGATGTTTCAAACGAACTGCTCAGCTCGGCCCTGCTCCCTCTTGTGGATGGCGATCAATCGCGCCTGCTCATGATGGGCTCGCACACCCATGGCGCAGGATTGTATTACCGTGACCGATGGGAACTGCCGGGTGGCGATCTTATCCCCGCCTACCTCGAACAGTCTCGAGACAGCATCCTCGCCGCGGCAAAAGAGGCGCTCGTCCAGGCAGAAAAAACGGACGCGACCATCACCTGGGCTTACGGGCGATGTTCGCTTGCAAGCAATCGTGATGTTAAAGAACCAGGAACAGATCGTTACCTGACCGGTTTCAATCCCGATGTCGAAGCGGACGACACGTTACTCGTGGGCCGTATCAGCCGGGACGCGGATGATTCGGAGATGGGAGTGCTCGTAAACTACGGCTGCCATCCGACCACCCTGTCGTGGGAAAACAAGCTCTTCTCGCCGGACTACATCGGCGCGATGCGGGAGACAGTCGAGAAAAATGTCCCCGGCGCCACGTGTGTCTTCCTCTATGCGGCGGCCGGCGATTTGGCCCCCGCTCATCAATACGTGGGTGATACCAGCGTGCCGGATAAACACGGCCGGCAGCTCGGTTACGCGGCGCTGAGCACACTCGAGAGCATGCTCGCCCCCCGCCAGAAACTGGTCTACACAGGTGCCAAGGAATCCGGCGCGCCCCTGGCCGTCTGGCGTCCGGCCCCATTCGAGCCCTCTCAGGATCTTTCAGGAATCGAAGCGCAGATCGAGATACCGCTCAAAGATCTGCCAACCGCGGAAGAACTGAAGCGGCAGATGGGGGAGACCGAAGACCGTGCCCTTCAGGAACGGATGAGAAGGAAGCTCCGCATCGTGGAAATGGTCGGGTCGGATTCCGTCACAAACATCCCCGGCTGGATCTGGAAGATCGGGGACGCGCTGCTCATGGCACAGCCCTGTGAACCTTACTCTTGTTTTCAATCAGACCTGCGCGAACACTTTGCGCCAAAACCTGTCGTCATCTGCTCAGTCACCAATTCAGGCGGACACGGCTACATGTATCCCGAACACCTTGCGGACGAAGATCTGTACCAGGTCTGGCAGAGCCCCTATGGCGCGCACGCTCTGGATACGTTGACGGAAGGGTTCAAATCAAAGGGTGGGAGCGTAATTCGTAATGCGTGATGCGTAAAACGTAAGTTGTGGATGGGGGATTGGCTGTGCCTGTGCGTGTTCAGCGTCTATCAACAGGTCGGATTCCCCCTTTAATTCGCTTGGCTCGTACGAGAAGGAACTCAGGCATCGATTTTACGTATTACTCAATGCGCATTACGTATTACTCCTCATCTTCCAACGCCTCATCAAACGACGTCGGAAATCCCATGCCGCTGACCTTCACCAGATCTATAGCGTTCCTCTCTATCAGGTCATTGACCATGATGCTGCAATCCTGGACGGTGCCACTGGCACAGACGGATTCGAGCCGGGCACGGGGGATTCTCAGTTGCTCCTGTTCGAAGCGTGTCTCGAGCAATCGTTTCAGACGGAACATGCCGTCACGGCCGGCGTAGCCGAGCTCGGTCATGGCAGATTTCGGTGTGATCTTCTCTTCCTGGTCGGACCTAATGGTCTCCTTGATTTCGTAATCCATGCAGGCCTTGTAGGCCACGAGGGTGGCCGCGCCGGTGTGGCTGGCGACCACGAAATCTGCCCCGCCAAGTCTCTCTTCATACTGCGACAGCTTCAGATCCAGGATTTCCGAAGTCTTTAAACCCTCGACGAGATAACAGCCAATATCTGCGGCAATCTGCATCCAGGGGTCACACATGTGGCACTGCCATTTTGCCGCTCTGATGACGGAATCCTCGATATGCATGAACATGTACACGTGGTCCGTGCTCCGTCCAGGGCAGGCGAGCACCTGACCTACCGCATTGAAGAATTCCGGTCGCCCCGTTCGCGAACCGGTATCGATGATCTTGTTGTAGTATTCGAATCCAATGCGGGATTCTTGAATTGGAGGTTCATCCATTGGGCGAAATGAGCTCGTGATTCAGAGGCTGGTGACCGTTTAAAGGGTGCAATGAAAAAAGACGAGACGCGCCTGAGCACGCAACGCCTTGAGCAGTATCTTGCTCGAATGCCGGAAGATAGGCTATACCATCAGTAGGGAATTTGAACAGATGCCTGGCCGCTTGCCATCTCCTCAAACAGTGTCTTTACAGGAGCGGAATGCGTGCGGTTGAGGTCCTCCGTACAGTCAGACTGCCGCCTCTCATCACTGTTTACGCACCATGTCGATCCTCGAACAATTCAAACTCACAGGTAAACGTGCTTTGGTCACTGGTTGCAGGCGGGGCATCGGCCGCGGCTTTGCCGAAGCACTTGCGGAAGCTGGAGCGGACATTGTTGGCGTCAGCGCTTCGCTTGAAAAGGGCAGCGAAGTGGAACAGTCCATCACCTCGCTCGGCCGTACATTCAAAGGCTACGCGTGTGATTTTTCCGATCGCCAGGCTTTGTATGAATTCACCGAAAAAGTCAAAGGAGAGTGCGGCCCGATTGATATTCTGGTCAACAACGCCGGCACCATTCTGCGCAAACCTGCGGCTGAGCATCCCGACGAATATTGGGACACGGTGATCGAAGTGAACTTGAATGCTCAGTTCATTCTGAGCCGGGAGTTTGGCAGAGAGATGGTCGAACGCGGGTATGGAAAAATCATCTTCACCGCATCCGTTCTTACGTTCCAGGGCGGCATCACAGTCCCCGGTTACGCGGCGAGCAAGGGGGCCATCGGGCAGCTCACCATGGCGCTCGCCAATGAATGGGCCAGCAAAGGAGTCAATGTAAACTCGATCGCGCCGGGCTACATTTCCACGGACAACACTTCCGCATTGCAGAATGATCCTGACCGTAATCCGGCCATTCTGTCCCGCATACCCGCTGGCCGCTGGGGCACGCCTGATGACCTCAAGGGCGCGGTTGTTTTCCTTGCCTCCGCAGCCTCAGATTATGTAAGCGGGTCGATCCTGACGGTAGACGGCGGATGGATGGGCCGGTAAGCGGAGTCACGCCTGTTAAAAAATGTCCCGCGATGCGGTTTGTGAACGAGGGAGAGAGTTGTTTAGATTTCGATTAGCTCGAAGGCCCGAAACACTCGGGCGTCAGATGAAGGATCACGAGACGCCCAGAATGGGGAAAAGTCATGGGAAGATTACTTAACAAGATTGACAGCCCTAAAGACCTGAAGCAGTTAAGCACGATGGAGCTCAGCGAGGTTTCCGGCGAGATCCGTGAGCTGATCCTTGATGCTGTTTCGGCCAATGGGGGCCATCTCGCTTCCAATCTTGGCGCTGCGGACCTTACCGTTGCGCTCCATTACACCTTCGATTTTCTTGAAGACGTCCTCATCTGGGATGTCGGGCATCAGTGTTATCCTCACAAGATTCTGACCGGGCGCCGCGACCAGATTCATACGGTCCGGCAGTATGGCGGCCTGGCCGGCTTCCCCGACCCGAAAGAGAGCGATTACGACCCCTTCCTCACCAGCCACGCGGGAGTTTCGCTTTCGGCAGGTCTCGGAATCTCCGCGGGGGACGACCTTGTTCGCCGGCACCGGAAGGTCGTATGCGTGATCGGTGACGGCGCTCTCACCGCGGGTGTGCCCATGGAGGCCCTTTACAACGCGGGAGAACTTCGCAAGAACCTCCTCATCGTTCTCAATCACAACCAAATGTCGATCTCCAAGAATGTAGGCGCGCTTTCGACCTATCTGGACAAGGCGCGCACTGCGACATTTTACCGGGAAGCGAAAAGAGAAATCGGCAACCTGCTCAGCCTCGTCCCCTCCATCGGCAAGGATCTCGAATCCACCGTGAACCGTTTCCGCGATGCCATCAAACACGGGATCATGCCCGCGGGCACGATCTTTGAAGAACTGGGTCTGACCTATTTCGGCCCGATCGATGGGCACAACATGAAGACGCTGGTCGAGGAGCTGGCCATGGTAAAAGAGCTGGAAGGCCCCGTCCTCCTGCATGTAGTCAGCGAGAAGGGTCACGGCTTTGATTACACCTCCAAAGATCCGGTCACCTATCACAGCCCGTCAGCCTTCACCAAGGAAGATGGCGAGATCACCAAGAAGACCGGCCGCCCGAGCTACTCTTCAGCATTTGCAGCCACTCTCATCAGCATGGCCGAAGACGACCCGCGAATTGTGGCCATCACTGCGGCAATGGCGCAAGGCACTGCACTCGACAGATTCGGTGATCGTTTCCCCGAGCGACTTTTCGATGTCGGCATCGCTGAACAGCATGCGGTGGCATTTTCGACCGGTCTTGCCAAAAGCGGCATGCGGCCAGTCGCTGCCATCTATTCCACCTTCCTGCAGCGCGCGTATGACCAGGTCTTCCACGAAGTCTGCCTTCAGGATATGCCGGTCGTCTTTGCCATCGACCGCGCCGGCATTACTGGAGGGGACGGCGCCACCGCGCAGGGGAATTTCGATATTGCGTATCTACGAACCTTGCCCCAGATCAGCATTATGGCCCCCAGGAACGGGAGCGAATTGAATCTCATGATGCGTTACGCGTTAGAATCCACCGGCCCCATCGCGATCCGTTATCCCAGGGAGAGCATCCCAACGGAAGAACTCGATGATGTGCCGGCGCCTATCGAGCACGGGCGGGGCGAACTCCTGCGAGATGGTGAAGACCTGGCACTTTTCGCGCTGGGTGCGATGGTGATCCCGGCCCTCGAGGCTGCCGAAGCCCTGGAGGAAGAAGGGATATCAACTGCGGTCATCAACGCCCGTTTTGCCAAACCGGTCGACTGGCGTCTTCTCGAAGAATGGTGCGGCCGGGTACCGATGCTGGTGACCCTCGAAGACCACGCACTTCAAGGAGGCTTCGGCTCAGCCGTCCTCGAAACAGCTTCCGACCACCGGCTCGATCTGAATAAGATTCGCCGGATCGGAATCCCCGACCGATTCATCGAGCACGGCAGCCGAGCCGTCCTCATGGAAAAGCTCGGCCTCGATGCACGCGGCATCAGCAATTCCATCCGCAAGTTTCTTCGGGCGTCCGCCTCACAGGATACCGCAGTAGTTGGACCGGATAAGGCGTGAGGCTCCATAAAGCCGAAACTGCAGCACTGTTCTTCTTCGAAAAGACGCGGACGATTTAGCAGTCACTTCCGCCTGAACGCTGCTCTCCACGTTTCCACGTTGTCTTCAGCCGCAACTAGGGTCTGCTCCCTCACTCTCCACAATCGCCGCGGCTCTGATGGATCGAGATAGAAATCCTCCGGCTGAAAAAAGTGCATCCGTCTGCCGGTAAACGCCCCGACCATCGTCGTACCCATCCCCTCCGCGAACGCCAGGGGCGCGGCAAAGTCCCAAAGGTGCGCGCTCTGTGAAGCCGCGCCCGCCTTGCCGATGACCGCATACAGGACGTTCAAAACGGTGCACCCGCTGATGCGCGGCACGTGCGGCAAGTCGACATCGTAACGGCGGAAGAAACCGTCATGCACCATGAACAACGGTTTGGCATCCGACGAGACTCTGGCCGCAGCCACCTCGACAGGAGAGTGCCCTGGCCTTGAAACGTTCGGATGCCGCCACAGACCTTCATTATCGTTGTAGAACATCTCATCATTGAGCGCGGGGAAGTAGATCACCCCCAACTTCGGTTTCCCCTTCTCCATCAACGCAAGCGAAACGCACCATACAGGACTGCCGGCCACAAAATTGTTCGTGCCATCGATCGGGTCGAGCACCCAGGCATGGTCGGCCAGCAGTGCAGCTCCGTAATCCGATGTGGGCTGATCGGCAACCGTCTCTTCCCCGATGAAAGGGAATTCAGGAAAACTCTCGTTTAGCTTCTTGATGATGAACTCCTCCGTCGCGGCATCCGCCTCTGACAGCAGGCTATTGTCCGCCTTGATCTCCGTATGCAGTTCAGATCGGAGGAAAAACTCAAGCGCTATTTGGCCGGCTTCGCGGACGACCTCAATGGCGGTACTAATGTGGGAGGAATCAGGCAATTCTTGGCTCTCAGATGAAGTGCTTTGAAAGGAGCTCCGTGGCGACGGTCTGCCGCCAGTCGGCCGTTCGCCCGAAGTCTGGTGTACAGGATGAAGATTGCGGCAGCAGAAACCAGGCCCAACGTCTCTCGTCGAACCTAACAGCTTGCACATGCCCTGCCCGCTGTAAAGGAAAAGAAGAACTCAAATCAACAGAAGCCGTCGCCAGCGGCATTCGTGAAAGTCCTGCCTATCGGCCCGCAAGCTGCCTTTGGAGCGCGAGTAATTGTCGCCGCTTTCACCTTGGAACGCCGGATCTGCCGAGCATCGAGCATCCAGGATCCTGTTGTTCTTTCATAACTGTTAACGAAGGCAGTAACGGGGTTGGAGTAACGGCTTTAGACGGGTCTGCCGTACTGCGAAGAACCCGGCTAAAGCCGTGACTCCAACTCCCGCTGACGTTTCTACAACACCCTCTTCTCCACTTACTGATCGAAGTTCGGCGTCGTCAGCAGGGGTTGGAGTAACGGCTTTAGACGGGTCTGCCGTACTGCGAAGAACCCGGCTAAAGCCGTGACTCCAACTCCCGCTGACGTTTCTACAACACCCTCTTCTCCACTTACTGATCGAAGTTCGGCGTCGTCAGCAGGGGTTGGAGTAACGGCTTTAGACGGGTCTGCCGTACTGCGAAGAACCCGGCTAAATAAAGCCGTGACTCCAACTCCCGCTGACGTTTCTACAACACCCTCTTCTCCACTTACAGATCGAAGTTCGGCATCGTCAGCAGGGGTTGGAGTAACGGCTTTAGACGGGTCTGCCGTACTGCGAAGAACCCGGCTAATAAAGCCGTGACTCCAACTCCCGCTAACGTTTCTAAAACACCCTCTTCTCCACTTACAGATCGAAGTTTGGCGTCGTCAGCAGGGGTTGGAGTAACGGCTTTAGACGGGCCTGCCGTACTGCGAAGAACCCGGCTAATAAAGCGTCTAAAGCCGTGACTCCAACTCCCGCTGACGTTTCTAAAACACCCTCTTCTCCACTTACTGATCGAAGTTCGGCGTCGTCAGCAGGGGGTGGAGTCACGGCTTTAGACGGGTTCTTTGAGCGACGCCAGATCCGAAGACCCGGCTAATTCAGCCGGGTCTTCGGAGCCATCGTCGCGTCCTGCCCGGATTATTCCGTCGTCCGCCTGTGAGGCCCTCTGAGGCAAACGCTGGCGTTCAAGGTGTCAGCCAGAGAGCCGGAGAGCGACGTGGCCTCGTTTTCAAAGAATGGTGGGCTGATACAATGGCCAGGGCCATCAGGCCCTGGCAATTCCGCGCTTTAACGGGACGATGAAATCAATGTATCGCTTTACCGGACCGCTGTAGCCGGGCTGGGTCCGATGGAATGACACTTCTCTAATAAGGCTGGATTGATCAGAACTGCTGTCATTTACATTATATGGGAATCTTACGGTGAAGATTATGCGCGAACGCTTCTTGCTTGCACTTATGGTGGGCTTTTCACCCGTAGGTTTCGCCGAGGAGCTCAACTTTGCCTCTACCGACTGGCCTTGCTGGCGAGGGGCGAAGCGCGACGGCATTGCTTCCGGAGACTCTCCACCGCCGACGGAATGGAGCGAAACCAAAAACGTCATCTGGAAACAGCCCGTGCCCGGTCGGGGCCATGGTTCGGTGACGGTGGTCGGCAATCAAGTGCTGCTGGCTGCTGCCGAACATGACTCGCAGACCCAGTCAGTTCTTTGCTTTGATCGGGACACCGGCCGTTCTCTCTGGAAAGCGAAGATTCACCAGGGCCGATTCGTCAAAAGAATGAACAAGAAAGCAACCCTCGCCTCATCGACAATGGCGAGCGACGGTGAACGGTTCTTTATCAGCTTCCTCAACGGCGGTGCAGTTTACACGTCCGCTATCAGCCGTGAGGGGGAGATTCTCTGGCAGACGAAGATTACGGAATACAAGGTTCACCAGGGCTATGGCTCATCACCCGCGGTTTATCGTTCGCTGGTGATAGTTTCCGCGGACAACAAGAAAGCGGGCTGCATCGCGGGACTGGAGCGAAAGACCGGAAAAATCGTCTGGAAAACCCAACGTGCCAGGAAGCCAAACTACGCCTCGCCTGTCATCCATCACATCCATGGACGAGACCAGCTTCTTTTTTCCGGAACGAATCTCGTATCAAGTTTTGATCCCATGACCGGGGAGACGATCTGGGAAATCAAAGGCGCGACGACGGAATGCGTTACCACCATGCCGACCAATGGAGACCTTGTCTTTACGAGTGGTGGTTATCCGAGAAACCATGTCTCCGCGATCCGGGCCGACGGCTCCGGAACGGTAGTCTGGGAAAACAGCGTCAGGGTCTATGTTCCCTCAATGATCGTTCACAAGGGATATCTTTACGCGGTCACCGATGCGGGGATTGCAGTCTGCTGGAAGAGCGACACGGGGAAAGAGATGTGGAAGGGCCGACTGGGCGGGACATTCAGTTCGTCTCTTGTCCTTGCAGGAGACTTATTCTATGCCGCCAATGAATCGGGCAAGACTTTCATCTTCGAGGCCACGCCCGGGAAATTCACGCTCCGCGCTGAGAACACGCTCGGCAACGAGGTCTTTGCCACACCGACTTTCAGTGGCGGACGCATCTATCAGCGCGTGGCGCACATGATTGGGAATCAACGCCGGGAGATGCTCTACTGCATCGGCCTTAAATGACTGTGACGCACGGCGAGGGTTCCATGACTCGTCCAGGCAACCAAACTGAGGCATGAGACATGACCGATGAAGAACTGTTCGTCTGGGATATCAATGGCTTTCATATCATCCGCGGCGCGTTGGATGACGCACAGATCGCATCCATCCATGAACTGTTCGACGAGAACCACGCCTCCTCGCCACGGAACGCGGAGACCACAAGCAGGCAGAAAAGCAACCCAATCGAATGGGGGCCGGCTGTCCAGGAGTTAATCGATTACGCGCCGGCCTTCGTGTGCCTGGAGAGAGTGCTGGGCCCCAACTTTCGGTTGGACCATGATTACTGCATGGACCTGGAAGCGGGGAAGCCCGGATTGGCGTTCCATGGTGATAACAGCATCAGTGGCAGTTGTTGGTATCGCTGCCAGGACGGCATGTCACGCAGCGGTCTGACCGCAGTCATTTACTGCCTGACGGATGCCGGGCCGGAGGATGGTGGGTTCATGTGCATCCCGGGCAGCCATAAGAGCAATTTCCCGAATCTGCTGCCCGAGGAAGTTCTGATGAAGGAGCGCCACGCCGATTACATTTTGCAGCCTGCAGTTAACGCGGGCGATGTAATCATCTTTACCGAGGCCCTGATGCATGCTACGCGCAGTTGGAAGCGAAAGACAAATCGCCGGGCCTTGTTCCTCAAATACTGCCCTGGCCATGGCGCCTACTACGCGCATAAGTATGCTGACGGCGATTACAGCCACCTGACGGAAAGGCAGCGGCAACTCCTCAGGCCGCCCGGCATGTGATCCTGCGTTCTGGCTTGTCATCCCACGGCCAATTGCTGCGTGATGAAGTTGAGAATCGAATGTCTGCTTCATTTCAGAAACGGAAGGAAGGCTGAATGATACACGGAAGCATGGCATCCATGTGGAAACGACGATACCGCCCGCCTCATGAAAAGATATGATTGCGGCCATGGGCCGATCAGTGATCAGATAAAGGAGGTTAATGATGGTCGGACAATCTGGATTTCTTGCTCGCGCCCTCTTCTTCATCGGGTGCTGTATATCGGTTGAGTGTGTCTTCTCTGAGACGCCGGGCCTCCGCCTGAAGGGCGTGCCGAACCGCCTCGTCTTGCCCGCGCCTGCCGGCACAAATCTGATACTCACCGCCACGCTCACAAGCGGCTCGGCCAGGACGGTCTGGCTGGCCAAGAAGAAAGACTCCAAGCTGCGCCTGTTTCTCACCAAGGTGGGCGACAGGGAGTATCAGATCAACCTCGCAGACGCGGAAGTGGCCGGCGCCCTTCGCGCGGCGGGCGGAGCGAATCGATTCAAAATCTTCGCCGAGGTGAAAAAGGGCCAGGTCATCGAAAGCCTCCCGGTGAACTTCTCGGCCGGTTATGTCAGGTCACCCGTTCCAGTGTTCTATCTCGCTTATGCAGACCCGAAATCAGAACGGCGAAAGATCGTCCGCCGCGTTTCCTGGCAGCAAATCGGCCAGGAAAAAAGTATCGAAGCAAAATTCAACGGCCCCGCGCCGGAGAAAGGTGCCCGGGCAAGATTCAATGAAGAGTTGAAGACTTTTGCCGCCACTGCCGATGCCTCCGTGCTGCGGCTTGAATTGTCGGAGGAGTTAAAGGGCCAGATGAGCCGGTACGGCCTCATTTCGCTGCAGTACTCAAGAGGCAAATACTTTGAAACATATGGGTCGCTGAGACCCATTCCGGACGAGATTGAGATTAGGAACCCTCCGTTAACCGTGACCGTTCTGCAGCGCCGGTCCGGATCGTTGCCCGGGTCGAACGATTACTTGATGGCTCGCCTCGGCGACATCACGGCCGGGCAGGTGATGGTATCGCTCCACACCGCCGAGGGAAAAAGTATCATCCCGGCCACCTCCCTCCAGCAGGGGCAGGAGGTGCCGTTTCGATTCGGAGGTCAGGCCTACTCCCTGGTGCTTAAAGAACTGGTCAACGTGATCTTCGGGACGGACTGGGCCAAGCTGGAAGTATTGCGGATGCGAGTGTCCGAGCGGTCGAAGATAGAGAGGATTTTGAAACACACAGAGACGGCAAAAATCGAATTCATCAGAGACGGCAAGAAATACACCAGCGCGGAGGGTGCCGAGCACCTGCGCAAGAAACTCGCAGCGGCCGGACACGAAGTCAAAACGCTAGAAGACTTCATCGAAAAGATCGGCAGTAAATCGTCCCTCACGGGCAAGCCCTACCAGGTAGCTTTGCCCGACGGCAAAACGGTCAATGCCGGCGAGTGGCTCAAGAACGCAGCGAAAGCACTAGACAAGCCACCGGCCCCCAAGCCGTGAACTCAGATCTCTCTCATTCCTGAATCGTGAACACTCATTTAGCAGGAGACCACCATGCCCATTTCAGAGACCGGAGTTGATTCTGCGACGACCAAGGCCTTACATCAGGCGATTGAGAAACTGCCACGAGTGAAACTGGCGGATCTTCCTACTCCGCTGCACGAATGCCCGAGGTTCTCTGAGGCGATTGGCCAGGTACGAATCCTGATCAAGCGGGACGATCTGACGGGCCTGGCTTTCGGAGGCAATAAAACGCGAATGTTCGATTTTGTGTTCGGCGAAGCAGTGAAGCAGGGCGCGGACACGGTGATCACGGGTGCCGCATCGCAATCCAATCATGCGAGGCAGGCTGCGGCCTCTGCGGCAAAACTTGGAATGGCGGCTTACCTCGTCTGCCGTCGCGACGAGAAGAGCAAGCAGGGCATCCAGGGCAATCAATTGCTCGACCATATCCTCGGAGCCAACGTCAGATTGTGCGAAGGCAGCCAGCAGCCGGAGAAGGAACGGTTGCGGGAGGAGCTTCTGTCCCAGGGGAAGAAGCCCTATCTCATTGGCGGGCACGACCAGTTGCTGGCCACGGCCGCTTACGTGAATTGCGTCCTGGAGATGCAAAACCAGCTCGATGAGATTGCGGCCGAACCGGATTTCATTGTTGCTGCATCCAGCAGTTCAACTCTGGCGGGACTGGGCCTGGGCGCAAAACTGCTGGAACTGAAGGGAAGGCCAGTTGGTTTCCGTCCCTCACTCGGCGACAACTCCCGCGTCCTCGATCACTTGGCTGACATCGCGAATCGGACTGCTGAGCTGCTTGGACTGGAGAGCAACATGAGCCCTGACGATTGGGAGAATACCGACGCATACGTGGGCGAAAACTACGGAATCATCACTCAGGCATGCGTGGATGCGGTCCAGCTTCTTGCCAGGACGGAAGGAATCCTCGTGGATCCCGTCTATGTCTGGAAGGCCCTCTCTGGTCTCATCGATTTCGTACGCCAGGCCAAGTTCCCTGCCGGGAGCACGGTCGTCTTCGTCCACACCGGCGGCCTTCCAGCCCTTTTTGCCTACCACCAGGAACTGGTCGAGTTCGGTGGCTACGAGGATTGCATCGTCCCAGGCAATTCGTCATAGGAGGATCGTAATAACGATAGGGTCCATGCATCCAGTAATGGTTTTTGCATTTCTGTTCCTCATCCGATGGGTTGCATGCGAGGAGCCGCCAGGCGCGTATCGCGATTTCACGATCAAGGAATATCTCAATCACGACTGGCCCTCTCAGATTCTGAATTACAGAGTCGCTTTCAAAGAGCGTGAGTGCCATGTCGGCTCTCTCATTCTCATCGAACTTGATTCGGGCAAGACTGTCCCCTTCCAGCTTTCTTCCATCGAGACCTGGCGGCGAAGCAGACTGAAATCGGCAACCTTGAGTTTCTTCGGCAGCCTGCCGGCAAATAAGAACCTGACCTGGCGACTCTTCTACGGGCCGAAGAAAGCAAGAGTTGAGAGAGCAGAGAGCACTCTCCTGCACGGAAATCTGAGACGAAATCCTCTGGCGCTTTCCAACTCGAAGATTGCCGTTCAGGTGGCAGGCGGCAAGAAAAAGTTCCGGCGGCCAGTGCCTGTCAGGGAGGTGCCGCCGCCGCTTCAGAAAGTCAAAGGCGTGGACCAGGTCTGGCGCGGCCAGGGACGGTGGGCGTCCGGGTTAAAAGTTCGGGAGTACCAGTGTCAGCTTATCGAGGAAGGCCCTGTCTTTCTCGAATACGAGGTGAAGTACACTTTCGATCCGGACGGCGATTACACCTTCCGAATGCGCCTTTACCGGGAGCAGAACTACTTCACGGTTTCGGAGCGATTCAATGTCGTCGAAGGTGCACCAGTACCCCGTGATCGCAATCTCAATCGGATTCCTGGCGACCACCACACCCCTCCGGACAAACTCACCCATTTCCAGTTTTCCGTTTACAGGGATTTCGAGCCAGACCAGGAACAGCGGATTCTCAACGAAGTGATGCCCGTTCAGTCGCTCGCGTATGATGCGGACAAGGTGCTGGTCTGGCTGCAATCCTATTGTCTCTGGACACGGGTCGATCTCTGGCGTCCTTTCTTTTCCGTTTTCTCATCCGATGCGGCAAAGAAGGACTATCTGAGTGTTTTCACCATTCATCCGGGGCACTGGGAAGACCCGACGGTCGCGGCCGGATGGACCGGACCGGAGCGCAACGCCATCGGCGCCTACCTGCGTAAGACTCCCGACGTATTCTTTGATTTCCCGGTAACGGAAGGCACGCGCGAATGGGGGATGCTCCTCACCCATAAAGCCAGCGGTGGGGAGATCAATCCGGTGCGCATCGCCCTTTCCGAAGTGCCGCTCGATCTGGTGAAGGACTGGGTCCTGGAATGGCCGCGGGACGACTCGACCAGGCGGCCGCGCCTCTGGTTTCACGAAAGTGAAAGGGAGACCATCCGGCGACGGCTGCAGCACCCGAAAATCAGACCGCTCTGGGATAAACTGATCGACCAGATGAAGACAGGCCGGGGCGGCGAGCCCTCCGTATTGGGTCTTCTCTACTTCATGACCGGCGACAAGCGTTACGCCCTCCGGGCCAGGCATTCTCTCCTCAGCGGTGTAGGAGCGAACTTGCGCGATTACTCCTACAAGTACCTGCGATGGGGAAAGCAGAATGGTTTCCGGGTTTCGCCGGTCGAGATCCGGCGGATGTCCGGCTATGGCTATGGCTGGGACGCGCTCGTCGATTCCGGCGTCTTCAGCGAGGCTGAGATTCGTGAAGTTCGAGCCCGGATGGCCTTCATCGCTTATACGCTCAGCAGCAAAGACTACATGGCCTGGCAGTTTGCGGTCGGCAATGCGGATTTCGACGCGGACCGATACTCCATCGTGGGATCGTTCGGTCTCGCTCTTCCCGATCATCCGCACAGCAGCCAATGGGTTGAACACGCGGTAAGCCAGTTCAATCGCCAGATGAAATTCTACGTCTCGGAAGGCAGCGGACGATGGATCGAGAATCCTGGTAACTACTACCTGCACACTTGGCGGGTCCTCACCCCATTCCTTCTTGCGCTGCACCACCTCGGAGATGACCGCGGCTTTGGACATCCGAAGTTTCGCCAATTCTGCGATTTCGCGGTGAAGACGATCACGCCTGCAGCACCGTCCACAACAATTCTTAAAGATGGCCCGCCCAAAAAGAAAACGTTGAACGATACACAGAGAGTTCGCATGGTCCCCGGTATCGGCGATACCGGCCCCATCGGCCCCGATGTGCCATCGATGCCTGCCTTTGCCGCCCACGCTTACTCCCGGATAGATCCGGCGTTGTCCCAACGTTTGATGTGGGCCTGGAGGCAGGGCAAGGGGCAATTATCCAACCTCTATTTCACCCTGACCGTCCCTTCTTTACTGTTCATCAATCACGACCTTCCGAACGTGCCACCGAAGCTCGCAAGCGAGACTCTCCCCGAATACGGTGCAGTCATGCGCGCCGAATTCGGTACGCCACGTGAGAGTTACCTGCTTTTCAAAAGCGGCATTGGCGGCGCACGTTTTCACAACGATGAACACGCTTTCATTCTCTATCTGCGCGGCGTACCAGTAACGCTTGACGGAGGCTTCGGATGGAGCACCTACAAAGGAAGCCTCCACAGCACCGTCACCTTTGATGGAAACGACTACTTCATGCCCCGCGGTGACCTGGCGCGCTTTGTCACCCTCGAAGGGGCAGACCTGGCGGTGGGACGGATGCCGCCTTCGCCGCCGCATTTCAGCCGCTTCGACCGGCATATTCTTTTCGTCAAGAACGACTATTTCCTGATACGAGACGACATCGAAACTCAGCAGGCCACCGCTTGGCATCTGCCAATGGCGGTCAAGGACATCGAGATTGGAGAAGGGCAGGCTGTTGGTCGTGGCCGATTAGGCATGGACTTTCTCGTCCGTTTCCTACTGCCGGGTCATCCCCCCGAATTGGATGTCATCGGAGCAGCGGTTCCCGGCCACAAGACTCTGCGTGCGCGCAGAAAAAAGGGTGGCCCTTACTACGCGGCCATCGTGCCCGAGGCAGGCAATGAGAAGTGGCCGGAAATTGATTCACGATCTGATGGTCTGGTAACAGTGAATTCGAGCAAATCCTCCGACTGGATTGTTCTGAATCCTTGGAACATCAAAGTCGAGCACGAGGATTTCAGATTCGAGGGGCGCTGCGGCGTAGCTCGAAAAGGAACAGACGGCAGCATTTCGCTTGCCCTCGTGGACGGGAAACAGATCGCTCTGGGTCCATTCCGTCTCGCATCAGATTCTGTCTCGGCGGAAGTCGTGCGTCACAAGAACGGAACGATCCACGGCACAACCTTCGGCAAGGGCGGAGAAGTGCTGATCTATCCGGGCGACGCTAAAGCGATTAAGAAATTGATCGTAAAGATCAAGAATAGAAAAGTGCCCGCCAATGTGGAGGACAAGGCCATCCGATTCAAAGTCGCGGCTGGGCGATTGCGGTTCGAAATAGCCTCCGAGTGAACTCAGAAAAGGCGGCGGGGGACGACACGGTCATTCTCAATTCTTTGACAGTCCAGCCGATTTCTTGAGCGCGCTGAAGACTGCGCTCTCGATGCCCTTCGATGTGATGGTCGCACCGGTCACGGTGTCTACCGGCAGGGACTGCTTGGACACGATCCTTTTCGGGATGATGTGCTTAGCGCCGAGGTCGGCCTTTTCACGGTGATCCAGTTTGATCCCGGTGATTTTTCCGCCACCGATCGTCACATGTGCGGTGATGGTGTCCGAGTAGCCGAGCGTGGAGCCTGAGAAGGTTCCGTTCTTCATGCGTCTCCCTTTCAGAGATGCGATATCGAGTAGGGCCATTCTGGATTTCACGCGATCCACTGAGCGGGGGATCAGGTAGGCATTTCTTTTCGGCAGTTTGCATGCCTGGTAATTCTGTATGGCCTTTTTGAAGGCGGACCTCGCCCGGGTCCGATCCTTCATCTCTGAGTAGACTTCGCCCTGCGCTTCCATGACTTGAGCCTTTTTGAATTCGCCCCAGGGCGGACCCGGCAATTTGTCCCGTGCCCTGGCAAGGGCGTCCAGAGCCTTTCGGTATTCTCCAAAGTGGCGATAGCACGCCGCCATCCGGGTATAGGTCACCGCATTCATGTTTTTTGTCTTTAAGAATTCCGACAGGGACCATGCATACTCCCCTGTAAGGAAGTAGACCGTCGCGGGGTATCCGGCCTTTGCCCGTCCAGCCTTCTGGTAAATCCAGGTGATCTTGACGGCCTTTTTTCGGTCTTCAGGTTTTGCAGTAAACAGAAGCTGCTCAATGTGATCCCATGCCTTGTTCCACGGCCTCGTCGTATCAAAATTCACCTTCACTGAATCCAACCAGGGAGGAGGAATCTTCAACTCCCTCAGCGCCTTCTGAAAGGAAGGCTTTTTCGGCAGGCTCTCAGCGTTGAGGAACGCCAGGCTAATTGTCAGGACGGTCGCCAGCATGGAGATGGGGAAAGAGAGTGTGAGTTTGAAGAGAGAAAGGCGGCGGGAATAAGACTGTTTGTTTGCCGCTGTTCATCGATTGTCTCTGAAGATTCAACGAACTCATTGTACCGCGTCTGTCCCCATTCGTCTGTCCCTCGCTTGCCTCTGCTCCATCGAACTCATTTCCCCGCCTCAAGCCACATCCATCCACGTGGGACCGGCTGCCTTTTGATGCCTGGGCCGGAAACCTCAAGTGTCGGAGTCTTGCCTCGCCAGACGACCCAGGGAGTGGGATATCCGCGCCAGAGGTCAGACTTCTGCTTCCAGACATCCTTCGCTCTTGCATCTGCGAAGGTGACCATAAAACGGTGCAGTCCTTTTTCGAGCGGCACTGACCATCGTCCTAGACCGTGCCAGGACTGGCCGAGGTACCACTCCCTGCCGTCGATGTAGACGCGGAGATCGTAGCCGGGCGCGCAGATGTTCTTCACATATTCCTCCGGCCCGTGAAAGGTGTAGACGCCGCTCGCAGGCAAGCGCAGGTAGCCTGAATACCGTACGCCGAATGCACCATCTGTCTGGCGCATGGAAACATCCAGGAGCTTGTTCGTGGTGCCGGCCCGTTTGGCTGGCAGGACTTTTGAAAGATTGGCATAGCTGAAGAGTTGAAACCAGTTTGCTTCCAGGTATTCGAATCCGATGCCGGGTTTCAGTTTTTCACGAGCAACGTCATCCAGGGCTTTCGCCGGCTGCTGCTGTCTGAATTCTGCGTAG
>Ga0187827_10002210_pt1 | contig 26935 bp, 20 predicted proteins | sample ETNtaG_39_FD_167969 | JGI IMG/M metagenome (GOLD analysis project Ga0187827, IMG submission 167969) | Marine microbial and viral communities from oxygen minimum zone, Eastern Pacific Ocean - ETNP2014_SV_150_PacBio MetaG (Illumina Assembly) | ecosystem: Environmental > Aquatic > Marine > Hypoxic... | reverse complement strand
CCTGCATTTCTAAGCCATTTCATATGGGCATTGGCTTTAACAGTTCCATTATATTTTGTCTCATTCTATTGTACCGAGAGGATAAAATACGATAAAAAGTGGTTTATTCCTGCTGCTATTGCTGTAGCTGCCACTTTAACATCATCCCCTACACACAGCACTTATTTTGGCCTATTTTTTATTCTATATTATTTAGCCAAGGTGATTTTAGAGAAAAAGATATTGCTTTATCATGCATTAGCAGGATTTTTAGGCTTATTTTTATCTTTTAGCTTTTGGTGGGCCCCTATGATCTTTAAATACGGGTTTAGAGGAACATTGACAGGATTGGGCGTGCATCCGAAAGCAAGCTTAGTAGCTATAGAAGGCACTGCTGACAGAGTTTATACAATAAATGATTTTATCTGGGCTAAAACAACTAATATGATTAATAACCCCATAGGTATTGGTTTTGTATTGTCAACCTTGGTTTTAGTAGCATTAATCTCGCTAATGTTAAAATACAAAAATTTGCTTAAGGGGGAAAACCACTGGCTTGTTATTGGTTTAATATGGTTTTTATTTGCACTTTATGCAGTAAACGCTGCAAATTTTCCAATTAAGCTCTCTCCATTTAGGGTATGGATGCTTTTTGCAATACCTGTAAGTATTTTGGCTGCAGAGGGCATGTGGTTTCTGAAAGGTTTAGGCAAGAAATTTAGATTAAGCCCCATAATAATATTTATTTTAGTTATAGTAGGCATCTTATTTACATCAGCGTATCAAAAATACACAGTCAATACAGCTCAATGGCCGCCAGGAGGATTTTGGACTTCAGACGAAGAAATACAAGGTTATATGTGGTTTAAAGATAACATACCTTCTGGAACAAGAGTCTTCACATTTTCAAATAACGCTTTGATAATAGGCTTGGATAAGTTTATATGTCACTGGTGCGATAATGTTAAAGACTACCAGCGAAATGGCTTTAATCAGACAATTGAGCAGAATTACAATTGGTTCAAGAAAGAGCAATATGAATATGTTATAATTGACGGCCAGGCAGCTAGAAGGCTTGGAGCCGACGAAACAAATAATAAAGTTCAGGTATTAATAAATTCGAACAGATTCAATCCGGTTTTTAATAATAATGGTATGATACTATTTAAGGTTGTTTGAATGGAACAATTTAGACTAAAAATATTTTTTTAAAAGATGTTAATTGATTCTAGGAATTTGACTGTAATTATATAACTTTTCTAACTTGAAGATTCTTAGAAGAATATTCTATTCAGGATCAGAAGCCCTAACTTCTGCATATTTGACTATGTTCCTATCACCTATCACCTTAGTTAAATAATTTTTCCATTCTATAATTTGTTTTGGATTTTTGTGTAAATATGCAGCATCTTCTTCCTTTCTTTTACCGATAGTATGATAATACTCAAACATTGTATCTTTGTTAATCGGAAAATTGTATTTATCCTGGTCATTCCATATTTTGCAGCCAGGCAGTGGAACGAAGATGTGCATACCAAAGCTGTCTGCCGGAGCTTTCCTGATAAATTCTGCACTTTCTTCTACTGTCTCTCTAGTTTCTCCTGGCAATCCAACAATCATTTGCGCCCTTACCTTAAGCCCCACTTCCTTTGCAATTTTTATAGCGTTTATATTTTGCTCAACTGTTGTCTGCTTCTCAATCATATCCAGTATTTTCTGGCTTCCGCTTTCTATTCCATAAGTAACCTGACTACATCCAGATTCTTTCATTATTTTGAATAATTCAGGATCCGTTCTATCTGCTCTTGTTAAGCAATGCCAGTCATAAAGTATGCCCTGTTCATGAATTTTTTTTAACCCAGCACATAAATTAATAACTCTATTATTATCCACAATAAAAGTATCGTCATAGAAACAGATTCTATCAACACCATAGGCCTGATGAACATGCTTTATTTCATCTACAACACGTTGTACACTTTTATACCGCATTTTCCTTTTGCTTATAGTGGCCTGTGCACAGAAAGCACAATTAAATGGACACCCTCTTGAAGTAATTATTTTTGCTTCTTTGTTATTTGGAGTTTGCCCTATGACTGAGTTTGTCCCCATAACTACATAGTCCAACATATCTACCAAATCCCAAGCCGGCATTGGAATTTTGTCGATATTTTCAATTAGTGGAGCAGAAACAATCCTCTCCCTCTTTCCATTCACAACATCAAGCATTGCCTGTTCCCCTTCCCCACATATAACAATATCTGCTTTAGTGTCTCTTAAAGTCCTCTCTGGCTCAACTGTAGGATGGAAGCCTCCAAGAACAACTAAGGCATCTGGCTGTCTGGCTTTTATCTTCGCTACAATTTTAATTACCAAAGAATAATGCGGAGTTGTACATGAGATTCCATAAATATCAGCATAGGGGATAAACCAATATTTTTCTGGCAGTCCATTAAGGTCGCAAAACTGTATATTAACCCCTTTTTCCCTTAAATAAGAAGCAATACTTAACAAATTATCTGGGGACTGTTCCCTATCTGATAAAAGCCACGGACTTGGAGGACTCATCAAAACTACTTTAGGCTGTTTCATCTTTGTGGGAGGTTCCTATGAAAACTTATAAATGTTTCTGTTCTAGGTTTCTTTTTCTCCTACAATTATGAACTGGTACGCTAATAATCCCGGCCATAACTTCACTATCAAATTTTCTATTGGAAAAATGTAATGTCTATAAAATTGATAGGTTTTAGATTCAAAAACTTCATAAATAAGACTATTGTCCCCCTTTTCAGTTAAAAAGAGTTTCTTATAAAAATTGAAAATTTGAAAAGCAAAATAGGGTGTGGTGTCTAATTTTATGATTTTATATCCCGCTCCTCCAATTAATTGCTTAGCAGTTTTTTTTGTGAAAAATCTTAAGTGGGTATTATCTAGGACCCCGTAATTTGCATAATTAAATTTACCTAACAATAGATTAATTCTGGAGTTATAGCATGCTATATTCGGAATAGAAACAATAATCTTGCCATCCTTTTTTAAATACTTTTTAAATTTTTTAAGGCAAGATAGAGGATCTTCCAGATGCTCAAGAATATCTACAAATACCATAATATCAAAATCATTTGGCAAATTCAAATCGTCGTTTCTAATGTCTACGTGCTTAACAGCATCAAGCATTTTTGACGCAATTTTTAACTGCACTTTCGAATTATCTATGCCATATACATAATTTTTCTTATTTTTTATTTCTTTTCCCATTAATCCTGCTCCACAACCTACATCCAAAATCTTATTCCCAGAAGTAACGTAATTCAAAATACCCAAATTAACCCCATAGTAATATTTCTCTTTATTTATTTTTTTAAAAGATGCACACATTTTTAGATTTATTTAATGCGCTTGCTATATATTTAAATAACTTACTGAATTTCTACGATGAGAAGTGTAAATGATGTCAATAAAAAATATATCGCTTGTAATGCCAGTATACAATGAGGCTAAGGTTATTGAAAGAGTCGTAAGATGTTATTATAACAATTTCTTCAAAAAATGCAAAAATTCAGAATTTATTATAGCAGAAGATGGTAGTGATGATGGAACAAAAGAGATACTTAAAAGATTAAACAAAGAAATACCTTTTAAACTTGTAACAGGCAACGAGAGAAAAGGTTATGTAACTGGAGTTAGAGATGCATTGAAATTGGCTAAAAAGGATTATATTTTTTTCAGTGATTCTGGTGGAGGTCATGACATAAATGATTTCTTTAAACTGGCAAAATTTATGAAAAATTATGATATGGTAATAGGTTACAAGAAAATAAGAAAAGACCCCCTTAATAGAATTATTCTTTCTCGGGGATATAATTTTATAATTGGACTTATTTTTAATATTTGGTTTAAAGATATAGATTGCGGATTTAGGATAATAAAAAAAAAAGTTGTTGATGATGTTCTCAAAAATACAAAAACCCTCAATTATTGTATATTCTCAGAATTTACAATTAGAGCCTTCAAAAAAGGGTATAAAATTAAGCAATACCCTGTAAAACATTTTAGGAGATACATTGAAAAAATAAAGACATTTAAACTCATGAAAATACCAAAAATAATGACTTCCTTATTTTTTGGATTATTGCGAATAAGACTCGAACTGCTTAAGAAGCCACTAAATCTTTCTAAGTAAATTGTTTCTTAATAAATTTATAATTACGTGCTCTAGAAGAAGATGTACACTTTCAACCAGACCAAAATCATTAGATTCAATGATTATATGATTATCGACCAATTTTTTTAACTTTCCACCGTTATGCCCAATAAAAGCTATTGTTTTTGCACCATTTTGCTTTGCAACATTTACAGCTTCTATTACATTGGGAGAGTTACCGCTTACTGTAAAAGCTATGAGAATATCCTCTTTGTTAACCAAGTTAAGCAATTGTTCTGAAAATATTTTATCATAACCTGTGTCATTAGCCCATGCTGTTATGGTGGATATGTTGTCTGTTAAGGATATTGCTCTAAATCTTTTCCCACCCCCAACAATACAGAATTTCGACAAATCATTTGCAAAATGGGATGATGTTGTTGCACTTCCACCATTCCCAATTATAAAAATCTGCTTATCTTTCTTATAGACATCCAGTATTGCATTTACAACGATGTCCAATTTCGTTATGTCTATACTATCAATTAATTTTTTCCCTTGATCCAAATAATTTTTTGAAAAATCTTTCAATTTAATCACTAACATAGATTATTTTACTTCCCTCTTGTTCAAAATCAAAAGGAAATTCATTTAAATTATTTAAAGCCGATCTAACTTTATCTTGTTTATCCCTATCACAGTATAATAATAAAAATCCCCCACCGCCAGCTCCAAGTATCTTTCCACCTGTTGCTCCATTTTCAAGTGCTTTATTATAATACTGATTTATCTTACTATTGGATATCACAGAAGCTAATTGTTTTTTATAAATCCACCCCTTATGCAGTATTTTTCCAAAACTATCAATATTGTTGTTTATTAACCCCTCTTTCATTTCATATACCTGTTCTGTCATTTTATCCATTATTTTCCTATTTTTAGGTAGATTATTGACTTGTTCTGATAGTATTGTATTTGCTTTTCTCAAAATACCTGTATAGAACATCATAAGATTGTTTTTTAACTTATTAATTATATTTTTCTTGCATATAATATTGTTTACAAAGACTGTCTCATCAGAGTTGAATTTGATGTGTCGAAAGCCCCCATAGGCAGATATATATTGGTCCTGTTTTCCGATCGGTTCTTTTAATATATCAATTTCTATTTTACATGCCTCTTCTGCTAATTGTTTTGCTGAACTGTGCTGACCTTTAAATGCATATAGAGCATTAAGCAAGCCAATAGTAAAAGCGCTTGAAGATCCTAACCCCGTCCCTAGAGATGGAACATCAGCAATAGAAGTAATCTCAACCCCTTTAGTTATGCCTGTAAGTTTCATAGTTTCTCTTATTATATCATGATTGATTTTATTTACGTCATCAACTGTTTCTGTCTTTGAATAGCTTGCCCTTATTGTGTCATCAAATCTTTTATTGATTGTAATATAAATATACTTATCTATAGCCGTGCTTATGACACAACCACCATTTGATTTATAATAATTGCCTATATCGGTTCCACCACCTACAAAACTTATCCTCAAGGGGGTTTTCGAAATTATCATTTAAACACCTTTTCAAAAACTTTCAATCTTTGCATAGTTCCAATATCATAAAATCTATTTTTACTTTTGAAAGAGTACAATTCTTTCATTTTTATAAGTTTTGGAAAAACATCCTCTTCTAAAGAAACTTTCTTATTTTGAGGGATAAAGTTTAAAATTGATTTTTTAAAGGTCAAAACTCCTGCATCAACATAATCCATTTTTTCATCTTGTGTCTTTTTGTTGTAATTAACCACATAACCCTTATTATCAATTTCAACATTATTCCTGACAAATGTTTTGCTTTTATTGTCATAAACTACCATAGTACACTTCTTATTAATTTCTTTGTGCAATTCCATTAATTTTCTCAAGTCTATATCCAGGTATGAATCTCCGTAAAGCAATAAAAAGTCATTTTCTAAATATCTTTCTGATAGTTTTAATGCCCCTCCAGTCCCCATTAACTCTTTCTCAACAGAATACCTTATATCAACACCAAATTTTTTACCATCTTTAAAATAATCTTTTATTTGCTCCCATAAATATCCAACACATAGAACTATATCATTTATAGCATTCTGCTTTAATAGATTTATTATGTGTTCCAAAAATGGCTTATTCCCTACCCGAACAATATGCTTAGGCATTTTGTCGGTTATCGGTCTTAATCTTGTTCCTAAGCCACCTGCTAAAATTACCGCCTGCATTTTATTTGTGTAAGTAAATCTTGATCGCTTTTTTAACAGCCTCATCAGAGATGAGAGATGGTTTCCAACCAATATTCTTCATTTTGGATGTGTCAAAATCAACAAAAGGGACATCTCCTTTCCACCCACGCTTGCCACCAGTATGGATTATGTTTACATTCTTTAGGCCCATCTCTTCTATAACGATCTTCGCGATATGGTCGACATTAGTATTACCGTCACAACCTAGATTAAATACATTAACATCATCATTTGCATGTTTAAATCCATATACCATGCCATCAACACAATCTTTAACATAAAGATATGGTTTTCTTTGTTTTCCATCTCCGAGAATCTCTAGCTCTTTAGGATTTTTTCTTAGTTTTTTTATAAAATCAAACATGACACCATGTGTGCTTCTTTCTCCAATTATATTTGCAAAGCGAAATATCCAGGCCTGCATGCCATACAAATGACAGTATGCTGATATCAACGCTTCTCCAGCCAATTTTCCGGCACCATATAATGAAATTGGCAACTTCGCTCCGTAGCTTTCTGGGGTCGGTATTACGTCAGCTTCGCCATATACTGCTGATGTAGAGGAAAAAACAATCTTCTTGATATTATTGACACGCATTGATTCCAAAACATTATAAGTGGCTATTATACCTTGATTTAAGTCGATTTCTGGATTTTTTGTGCCTAAGGATATATCCGAGTTGGCAGCCATATGGAAAACAACATCGTAGCCCCCCATTTCTGTTTTTAGCTTGTTTAAGTCTATCAAATCAGCCTCTATATACCTGAAACTTTTATTTGGGAGATGGTGCTCGATAAATTCCTTTTTTCCAAGAGAAAGATTATCATAAATTGTAACATTACCTTCTTTTATCAACCTATCGACTAAATGGCTTCCAACAAAACCTGCACCCCCTGTGACAAAAAATTTCATTTTATTTAGTCACCATACCTCCATTATCTTTTATTTTCTTTGCAAGCTCAAATGAATGCCTTATAATCATATCCATGTTGAGATATTCAAACTCTGCGAATCTGCCGCATAAATGTAGACCAATTGAGTCAAAGTACTCTCTTATTATTTTGAGCTTATCAATATATCCTATTGTATTGACAACATAGCCATACCTTGAATTAACTAAATCTGTCTCACATACATCCCCTGAATCTATAAAACCTTCCCTTTCCATGGTCACTATAGTATGTTTTATAATTTCTTTGTCAGACATCTTTGATATTTTATCCCCAGGATAATAAGTAATTTCTGCAGTGACTGTATGCTTTCCCTTAGGAGCGTGATCTGCATTTAAAAATGTATAAAAACAAAGTCTGTGATAGAGGGTATCTTCTTGTGGAACATAAAATGCAAACTTATCCTTAATCTTAACTTTATTTAGGCCGATCATTACGATAATTGTTGAATTATACCTTAATGAGTTTATTGCGTGAACTACACGTTTTGGAATATTGTCAAGGCATTTTAACAATTCAGGTAAGGGCATCGTGTTTATTATCTTATCATAGGTTTTCTCAGTTTTTCCATCAGATACAAGCCACCCATTATTAATTTTTTTAACTTTGTTGACTTTATAATTCGGTACTATGCTCTTAACATGCTTCGCAAATGCTAAAACCAAAGATTCAATTCCACCTTTTTTTGGGTACCAGAAATATAACTGATGTGTGTAGCCCTCTGTTTCTATCCCTAAAGCCGATTTTAATATATCCTCCGCAGGTGGTTTTGGCACGCGGCCTTCAACCCACTCTAAACCAAGTTCTGATGGGTCGATTTTCCATATCTTTTTATTGTACGGGATAAGGTACTTTTCTGCAATACCTTTACCAAAAGTATAATAAATCCACTCCCTGAAGTTTGTTTTTGGTCTTGGGTATGGATTATTGAAGAAATGATACAAACAGTCAAAAATATCTTCTTTGTCCAAAGAATGCAGGTCATTTTCAAATGGATATTTTATAAATCTGCCTTTGAACCATATCTGATTAAAGCGTCTAAATTTTTGTTTATTATCTTCCAACAATTTTAGCTCAAAGTTTAACATCTCTTTGTCCTTTGAGAACATAATATGTCCTCCCATATCATAGCTAAACCCCTTTTTCTTTTTTGTCTTGCAATGACCGCCTATTCTGCTGAATTCTTCTAAAACTTCACAATCGAGATCTCTTAAAAAGTAGGCAATGCTTATGCCTGCTAAACCTCCCCCCAGTATGCCTATTTTCATGACTATGAGAAAATTTAGTTAATTTAAAAAGGTTTGCCTACTCTTGTAAAATATAGATTATCTAAACTTTTTACATTTACGTTCAATATTCATAACAGGATTTGTATTGAATTTTGTTATAATGCTCGAGAAAGGCTGTTTTTCTACCAGGTTACAAGAAAATAAAAATAAATCATTTTTTGATTTCTCGCTAGCAAAAAAGCTCCATTTTTCATCCTTTCCAAATTCTTTGATTTTGCTGTAATTGACGTTTGCCATCTGATAGATCTCTATGCATGCTTCTTTATCACAATAAAAAGTTTTTATCAAATCTGCATTTTTCTTAATAAACTCCTCTGATTTTGGATACGGCCTTATCTCTCTTCTATAAATTTCCTTGCCAAAAACTTCAAGAGCCCCTGAAAATGGTCCCTGCCTTGTAAGGCCAAAAGATACATTAAAATTTCCTATTACAAAAACATCTCCTCTTTTAACCGATTGTATAGAAGGTTCCATTACAACATTTCTCTGAAGACGGAAAGTATAAAATGTGGAATTGCCTGCTCTGTGTGCAAGTGGCCAATATGGGTAAAGGGCGTAGACTGTAGCATGTTCTGGTATATTTTTATTGATGTATCCCTTAACATCATCCCAAACACTGTAATCTATATCTTTATTTATCTCATAAATCGACCATAACATACTAAAGGCTATTAATGTTAGAATAATGATTTTTCCTAAAAATTTTGACCTCCTACTAAATTTAATATAGATATCAATAGTAAATTTTGAAACCAATGTAACCATGAGCGGGGTTATGATTATAAAATGCCTTGCAGCAGTTCTTGGTTGTAAAATTGTCAATATAAAATATCCTAAAACTAAAGACAAAATAAGTATATCACTTCTGTTGCGCTTTTTGTAAACCTCGGCTATTATATAGATTAATGATATTATTAAGACTAAAAAAACCAATGGCGATAATGCGTCTACCAATAAAAGCAGCCTATAGTAAAGCGGATATGCAGATAAAGTACTCTGTGCTACAATAAGGTAAGCGAAACCATAAACAAGGTAGAATATGTTTGATAGATTCAATCCTGTTGCTGTGATTATTACTGTAAAAGCTGCCAAATTGCTTATAATAAATTTTTTTATACTTACCTTCAATCTCCTTTTGAAGTAACTCAAAAAGATAAAAATCCAGTAAATCCCCCATAATATTAATGCGTTAAATTTTGCCAAAAAGGAAAGCCCAAACGCAATTCCAGACAATACTACTGCAAATAGCTCTTTACTCCCGTTTAACCTATTTATGCAGCAATATTCCATAATGAAAATGGCAAATAGCAAAAAGAAAGTTTGTATGATATCTGAATTCACCCCCAGTCTGCTGTAGGTTACATGTAAGGGTAATACTGCAAGAAGGAAAGCTGCCAAGATGGCAACCTTCTTGTTGTACCATAGCTTCACAATAAAATATAAAAGTACAATTGTTAAGGTTCCAAAAATTACATCAACTATTCTTAATGATAATTCACTTATACCCAAAATAATAAAAGAAACTGATGTTAACCAAAAGAGTAATGGCGGGGGTTGCCCAGTGTAATAGTCCCATGGACTCAAACCTTCATTTAGAAATAATCTTGTTCCTATAACTACCCCACCTTCATCATAATAAAGATTAGGTATATCAATAGAATAAAATCTAATGAAAAATGCAATTAAAATTGCCAATACTAAAAATGTTTTATAATGATCCAGGCTTTTGCTTTTCATATAATATTTATTGGTAGTGTTAGATTTATATATAAGTGTTTATATTTCTAGAATTAGGGGGCATATCTTAATGATTTTAATTATTTTAGATGTTAAAGATAGGATACTGAAAAAAAGAATTAAGTACACATTCAACCAAATAATGACTTATCTAGGATATTTGTACGAAATAAAAAATAGTATAAATAAAAATTTAACCAATAATAAAAAATATTCATTATTAATTTATTATGGAAACAAAACATTAAACATTAATCACAAAAAAAATATTGTACAAATAATTCCGAATAAATTTAAAAAAATCAGGGAAGAAAAAACAAAATTATATTATTTTAAGAATAAAAAGGCAGCTATTTTTAATCGTGACATTATCTTAGAGTCATTTATGATTCTTTCTAGAGAAGAAGAAATCGATTCAAAATATTTAGACGAACACAAAAGATTTATTGCTGAAAAATCTAAAACATTTGATTATCTAATGGAACCCATAGTTAATAAATATGCTATTATTTTAGATAAATTGATAAAGAATTTTTATGAGAGTAATAGCACACCTTTAATACAAAAATGCCAATGGCCTAAAAATAAAAAATTTGCCGTATGCTTAACACATGACGTTGATATTGTAAAATTTAAGAAAGCCGATTTTTTTAGTATTAACAAAATTATTGATTTTATTAAAAATAAAAACCCTTATTGGCAATTTGATAAAATTATTTATCTCGAACAAAAATATAATTTTAAATCAACATTTTTTTTCTGTGTTGAAAAGAAGCACAACTTTGATCCGAATTATTCTATAAAGGAAAAAAAGATAGCAAACATCATTCAGACTATAATCGGAAAAGGAAATGAGGTGGGGTTGCATTTGAGCTACCTTTCCTATTCCAATCAGGAAATCATGGAAATGGAAAAAAATAAGCTAAAATCTCTAGTTGGTAATTGTATTGGGGTAAGAACACATTTTTTGAGATTTAGAGTGCCGGATACATGGATTTTAGAAAACAATTCAGGATTTTATTATGACAGCTCATTAAGTTATTCCTCTGATATTGGCTATAGGGGTGGTTTTAGTTGGGTATATACCCCGTATGCAGTAGGTAGCGAAAAAGAAATTAAGATTTTTGAGCTTCCTTTAAGTGTTATGGATAGCACTTTATTTTTGAAAAACAAAACTGCAGATAATGCATGGATTTCCCTGAAAAAACTTTTTTATAATGCTGAAAGATTCAATGGAGTAGTTGTATTGGACTGGCATCAAAGGGTCTTTAATGAAAAGTATTTTAGAAATTATTTTTCTGTATACAAGAAATGCTTAAATTATTTTAAGGAAAAGGATGTTTTTGTTAGCTCCGCTAATAGTGTAATAGATTGGATTAATAAAAGGAATTCTGTATCTATTTTAAGAAAAGTTAATAAAAATAAGATTGATATCCTAATAAAATCAACAACTAATATTAATAATTTTGCAATAAAAATCAGTTATAACAATATTAAATTAAAGTCATATAATTCAAAAAATTGCAGAATCATTGGCAACAAAGAAGGCTCTATTATAATTATTAAAAAAATCAATAAGAATAAAAAAATAAAAATTGAATTAATTAAATAAGTTGTCGTAATAGAAAAAAATGGTAGAATTAGAAATAAGAGAAATTGAGGGAAGTGAGCTTTCAAAATGGGATAAGTTTGTTGAGGAGTCAAAACAAGGAACTTTATTCTCAACTACATTATGGATGGAAGTTTTGAATAGATATCCTGATGGAAAATCAAAAATATTAGGAATCTTTAGGGAAAATGAGATTATAAGTGGAATTTTATTGTATGAAAGGTCAAAACTTTTTCTTAATATTATGGCTTATCCCCCCTTGACACCATTTACTTCTATTCTTTTTAACGAAAGCAAAACTTCAAAATTTTCTAATATTGAAAGTTCGCAGAAGAAGATGATTAATCTTATTAATGACTATTTAAGCAAAAACTATAACTTTATAGCGTTACAACTCGATCCATCTATAAAGGATATAAGACATTTTTTGTGGCTTGGATGGAAATCTTATGCCAGTTATACTTATGAAATTAATTTAGTCAATATAAAAGATTTATGGGAAAGGATGGATAAGGATGCAAAGTACGAGATCAATAAAGCAAAAAAGAACAATGTGGAGATAAGTGAGAGTAAGGATATTGATAAATTTCTAATTTTATATGAAAAGACATTTTTGAAGCAAAATTCTAAGATTCCCCTAAATAAAGATTTTATTAGAGAGATGTTTAAAATTCTAATTAGCAGAGGTAAGTGTAAACTGTATTTTGCCAATATCAAAGAAAAAGAAACAATTTCTGGAGCATTAACTATATGGGATAATAAAAAGGCTTATTATCTTTTGGCTGCATCAGATCCTACTATGAAGCTTGGCGCTAATTATCTTCTTTTGTGGCACATAATCGAGAATATGTCAAGAAAGTTCACCACTATTGATCTAGTTGGAGCTAATATTCCCAATATAGTTAAGTTCAAAAGAGAATTTGCAACAAAGTTGGTTCCTTATTATGTTGTTGAGAAATATAAACCCACTTTAGTTAAAATTCTATATAGCATATACAAAAAAATTCATAAATTATAATGAAAATCTGTATCCTCTCTTATATATACCCTGTAAAGGAAAATAAGACTTTAGGAATTTTTGTGCACCACCAAGCAAGAGAATTAGCTAAATTTAATGAAGTTCATGTCGTAACTAAATATCATAAAAATATGCGTGGTTACGAGTTAGTAGATGGGGTTAAAGTTCATAGGGTTGGTAATATAAACTTTAATTTTGGTGTTGTAAAGAAAATGATGAGCCTTAATTCCAAGCTTAATTTTGATGTTATTCATGCACATTTTCTGGGAATTTCTACCCTTATACAGGGCATTACATCTAAAATTATCAGAGTACCTTTTGTTGTAACACTCCATGGTGCAGAGATTTTTTCTAAAGGCATAATTAAGAGATTTTGTCTATTATTCCCTAAAAAAGTTATGTGTGTGAGTCATTATACTGCCAATTTAGCAAAAAGACTTACTGACAAAAACAAGATTTCTATTGTTTATAATGGCATTGACACTAAACGATTAAGACCTACTAAAAGCAAGAAAATGTTTACGAAACAAATTGGACTTATAAATAAAAAAATAATATTGTCTGTTGGAGACCTTGTAAAGAGAAAAGGTTTTGATACTGTAATAAAAGCATTACCATCATTAATAAAATTATTTCCTTCACTTACCTATGTTATCATAGGTAGAGGGCCGGAAAAACAAAATTTAATCCTACAGTCCAAAAAACTTAGAGTCGAGAAATATATAAGATACGTTGATTATGTTTCTGATGAAGAACTTTCAAATTACTATAATGCGTGCGATATATTTGTTTTAATGAGCAGGACTTTGACTAAGGAAAGGGGTGTAGAAGGATTCGGGATTGTTTTTATAGAAGCATCTCTGTTTTGCAAACCAGTTATAGCAGGCAAGTCTGGTGGGACTTCAGATGCAGTTATTGATGGAGTAACAGGATTCTTGATTGACTCAACAAACATTAATGAATTTCAAAAAAAAATAAGTTTATTGCTCAAAAATCCCGGACTTAGGAAAAAATTCGGTAAAAATGGAAGGGCTAGGGTCGTTAAAAATATGCTTTGGAAGCACAACTCACAGAGGACGGTTAGAGTATATAATGATGCAATTAAAAGCTACAATGAAAAAATTTAACTTCACTAAGAAATTTGCAAGGCAGATTTCTGGTGTCCCAGAAAACCAAAAGGTTTTTCTCAGGATTTTCAAACATAAAAGTATGAAACACCTTTTATACAATAAAAATTAATTCTAATAGGAAAGTTTATAAAATAAATTTCTTTCCATAGGTTTTATGGGCGGGCATATATTAGTTACTGGCGGTGCTGGATTTATTGGCAGTCATGTATGTGAAAGGCTTATTAATAGTAATGAAAAAGTCATTTGTATAGATAATTTTAATGATTTCTATAATCCTGAGTTGAAGGAGAATAATATAAAAGGCATTGTTAGAAATCCAAATTTTAGGCTTTATAGGGCAAGCATAACAGACTTTGACAAAGTCAAAGATATTTTTAATAAAAATAAAATAGACAAAATAATACATCTGGCAGCAAGAGCTGGAGTAAGACCCTCTTTTAGGAATCCCGGGTTATACCAAGAAACTAACGTAAAAGGTACACTGAATATTTTAGAGCTCGCCAAAGAATTTGGAGTACAAAATTTTATTTTCACTTCCTCTTCCTCTATTTATGGCGATGCTAAAATACCCTTTTCAGAAGATACTCTTGTAGATAATCAAATATCAGTTTATGCAGCTACGAAAAGATGCGCAGAGATATTATGTTCTACATATCATAATAGTTATGGTCTTAATGTTACCATCTTAAGGTTATTTACAGTATATGGTCCTAGGGGTAGGCCGGATATGGCCCCTTACAAATTCACTGAAAAAATCTTTAATAATGAGGAAATAGAAATGTATGGTGATGGAACCTCTAAAAGGGATTATACATATATAGAAGACATTGTTAGCGGAATTATAGCGGCCCTTGAGAAAAATTTAGGATTTGAGATAATTAATTTGGGTAATTCTAATCCTGTTGAACTGAAAAGGCTTATATCACTTATAGAAGACTGCCTAGGCAAAAAAGCTAAAATAAAACAAAATGATTTACAAAAAGGTGATGTTCCCATAACCTATGCAAATATATCAAAAGCAAAAAGGGTTTTGAATTACAAACCAAAAATAAATCTAGATAAAGGCATCAAATTATTTGTAGAATGGTTTACTAAATTTCAGAAAAATGACTAAGATAAAATTAACTGTCGTTATACCGGTATATAATGAGAAGGCTAATATACCTATTTTGTATAAGAAATTAAAGGATACCTTACAAAAACTTAATAGGAAATATGAAATAATATTTGTAGATGATGGGAGCACAGATAAAAGCTATGAAGAGCTTAAAAAATTGCATAAGGGCAATAATAAATTCATTAAAATAATAAAATTTCGCAAGAATTTTGGGCAGAGTGCAGCAATTTATGCAGGATTTCTTAACTCAAAGGGGGACTTAATAGTTGTTATGGATTCTGATTTGCAGAATGACCCTTCAGATATACCCAAGTTACTTAACAAGCTCTACGAGGGTTATGATGTAGTTTCAGGCTGGAGGTATAAGAGGAAAGACCCTATGTCCAAAATACTAACTTCAAAAATATCTAACTGGATGCATAGAAAACTGACAGGTCTAAAAATACATGACAGTGGATGCACTTTGAAAGTCTATAAAAAAGAGGTTGTAAAAGATTTAAATCTTTATGGTGAAATGCATCGCTACATACCTGCTTTAGTTGTATCAAAAGGATTTAAGATTGCAGAAGTTAAGGTGAATCATAATTACAGGAAGCATGGCAAAAGCAAATATGGGGGAGGAAGAATTGTAAAAGGCTTTCTCGACCTTATTTATATTCATTTTTTGATGAAATATGCCTTTAGGCCTTTGCATTTTTTTGGCTTCCTTGGATTAATACCCATAGTTATTGGTTTTATGATAGGATTGTACAAAACAATTCAGCTTTTTATTCTTACAATAATCCAAAAACAAGTATTATTCGTAGGACCATTGCTCCTGTTTGCGGTATTTCTTATCCTAATCGGGATACTATTCATAATATTCGGATTTTTGGCAGAGATGAATGTAAGGATGTTTTATTCTGAAACAGACAAAAAAAATTATGAAATTGAGACTATATTATATTCAGGCTCTAAATGAAAGGCAAAGTAGTAATTCTTGGCTGTGGCATAGCGGCATTAGGCGCATCTTATAAATTAATAAAAAATAATATATGCCCTATAATAATAGAAAAAAGCAAACATATTGGGGGCTTGGCATCCAGTTATAAAATTGATAATTTCTATATTGAGAGATTTTATCATCACCTGTTTCCAACAGATGAGATAATACTCAATCTAGTAAAAGAATTAGGAATCAAGAATAAGATTATATGGAAAAAAACGAAAATGGGTTTTTTCTACAATAACGAACTATATGGATTTACAAGCCCACTTGACTTATTAATGTTTAAGCCTCTGAGTTTCGTAAATAGAATCAGGTTTGGTCTAGAAATGATCAAAATAGAAGTTACTAATAATCATAAGAACCTGGATAATGTAAGTGCGAAAAAATGGATTATAAAGACCTTTGGTGATGAAATATATAGAAAAGTCTTCAAACCTATGCTGAAAATAAAATTTGCAATGTCGAGTGATGAAGCTTCAGCGGCGTTTGTTTATGGAAGGCTAAAAGCTAGAATCAGATCTAGAAGCGAAAGCATGATTTCTGAGAAACTTGGTTATACTATTGGAGGCTACAACGAAATTATTAAATCCTTATATAATAAAATAAAAAATAAAACTTTATTACTGACTAATTCTGAGATACTCGAAATATTATATGGCAAAAATTATTATAAAATAAAAATAAGGAAAAATAATAAAATTGAAATTATTAAAGCGAAACATATAATTAATACTCTCCCATTGGAGATTTTTACTAAAGTGGCAAAAAATTTTCCCACTAATCTGATGGAGAGAATAAAGAAGATAAAATATCAATCTGTAATTTGTGCAACATTAGGCTTGAGAAAAAAACTGAGCAATTATTATTGGACAAATATTTCATCTCAAGATATACCTTTCCATGGAGTTATTGAACATACCAACTTTATTCCGAGTAAATTTTATAATGGAAATAAAATAATTTATTTGTTTAATTATGTTGATACTAAGCATAAGTTTTGGGGAATGAAAGAAGAGGATATCAAAAAAATCTATCTCACTGGATTATTTAAAATGTTCCCCAATGTAAAAAATAAGGATATATTATGGTTTAAATTGTCAAGGGAAAGATATGCAACACCCATATTTCTTAGAAGATATGAGGAGAATATGAAAAAGATTGAGAATTTGAACAACGTATATTTTGCCGGTAGTTTTAAAATATACCCTCATAGCAGAAATATAAATTACGTTATAAAAACTGGCTTTGATGCTGCTGATGAGGCCATTAAAAATATCAGAAGTTCCTAAGTTGTATGCTAGCTATAACCACTTCTAAAAATCAAACTCTTTCGCTTTGTTAATTTTGCATAAAAAATTGGTGATTTAATATTTTGCATTTGGATGATATGAAAGTAGTAATCTTTATAAATAAAAGTTCTAAACTACATTTTACGATTTATATATAATCTGGGGGTGGGACTTTATGTCGTTATCTGTTGTAATGCCAGTCTATAATGAGCAGGAAATTATAGAACAGGTAGTTAGGGATATAAATAAAAAAATAGTAAGTAAAATACCTGATAGTGAATTTATAATTGTGAATGATTGCAGTACAGACAATACACTAAGCATTCTGCAAAAATTAAGCAAGGAGTTTAAAAAAATGAGGATTATAACCCCCTCCAAAAATGGAGGGCATGGTAAGGCTATAAGATTAGGATTTCTTAATGCAAAAAAAGACTGGGTTTTCCATACTGATAGTGATAACGAATTTGAGCTTTCTGACTTCTGGAAGCTTTATGAGACAAAAGGCAATTATGATCTAGTATTGGGGCAAAGAAAACATAGGCAGGACCCACTGCATAGACTAGTAACCACACGATTTGCCAGATTAACAAACTTTGTCCTCTTTGGGTCACTAATAAAAGATTCTAACAGCGGCTTTAAATTAATGAAAAAGAATGCATTGCAGCATATATTAAGCATATTACCTGAAGATGGAGCTTTTTATACTATCCTAATAAGTATTATGGCACGGAAACTAAATTATAGGATAATTGAAATACCTGTTAAGCATTATGGAAGAAAAACAGGAACATGTCATTTAAATGCGTCAAGACTTTCTAAAGAGATGTATAGGGGAATAAAAGATATGTTATCTTTGAGAATGAAAGCCTGGAACCTTCCTGAGACAGAATATAAAATGGCTGAAGAAATAAGAAATGCTGCGTAATTGATTAATTATATTCCCTACATATATAACATTTTTAACAATTTTTTAATGAAGAACCTAGGAAATTAAAATAATTTATAAATGCATGTTTTATCCTTTCTCTAAAATGTGTGGCATTTGTGGCATTGATTGGTGTGATAAAGAATTAATTAGGGCTATGTCCGAAGTTTTAAATCATAGAGGCCCTGATGATTTTGGTTATTATATCGATAAAAATGTGAGCTTAGGACATAGAAGATTAAGTATAATAGATTTAAGCAAAAATGGTAGACAGCCGATTTACAATGAGGACAAGTCAATATGCATTATTTTCAATGGTGAAATATACAATTTTCAAGAAATAAAATTGGAATTGGAAAAAGCAGGACATGATTTTTATTCTGATACAGATACGGAAGTAATTGTACATGCTTATGAGGAATATGGAATTAACTGCTTAAATTATTTTAATGGCATGTTTGCTTTTGCAATTTGGGATTCTAATCAAAAAAAAATTTTTATGGCTGTAGACAGGCTTGGAATAAAGCCATTATACTATATTAAAATTGGTAATAAATTTTTGTTTGCTTCTGAAATTAAATCACTTTTGCAGTATAAAGAGATTAAGAAGAAAATAAATAAAAAATCCCTTATTGATTATTTAACCTTCAGATATACACCCTCTGAACAGACTATATTTGAAGGCATAAAAAAACTTAAACCCGGACACTATCTTGTTTATAATAAGGGTAAGGTTGATGTAAAGAAATATTGGGATGTTAATATTAATAAAGTTGTTAATAAGCCTGTTGATTATTATGAAGAATTAGTTTTAGAGAATTTAAAACAATCCGTTAAAAGAAGACTCATAAGCGATGTCCCTCTTGGGGCACATCTTTCTGGAGGTCTAGACTCCAGCATTATAGTAGCTTTAATGAAAACTTTAGGAAATTCCAAAATAAAAACTTTCAGCGTGTCTTTTGAGGCAAAAGAACCTTTTAACGAATCAAGATATGCAAATATGCTCGCAGATTATTATGGGACAGACCACCAGGAGATTGTAGTCAAATCTGATTCTATGAAATTGTTGCCAAAAATAATCTGGCATCTGGATGATATAGATTCGGACCCTACTTTAATTGCACAGTATCTGCTTTCAGAGCATACAAGAAAGAAGGTTACTGTTGTATTGACTGGAGAAGGTGCAGATGAGCTTTTTGGAGGTTATGATGAATTTAGATTTTTGACTTTATCAGAAAAATATATTAGTAAAATCCCGGGTTTAATTAGAAGAAATATAATTCCAAGTGTAGTAAATGCAATTCCGAACAAAGTATTAGACAGGTTTTTTCATTTTACTTCATCATTAGGAGAGAAAGGCAAGGAGAGGTTCAAAGAATTTATGGACTCTGTGGACAATAAGGAAAAATCCTATATGGCATTAACCTCTTTTTTTAGTAGGAAAGAAAAAGAAGAATTATATTCAGATATGTTAATAAACTTCGAGAGAAAAAATGCCGACTACACCAAACAAATAAAACCCTTTTTTGAGGAGAATAATAAGGAGAATATCCTAAATAAACTTATCTACCTAGATTTAAAAAGAAGGCTTCCATATCATTTGCTGCATAAGATAGATAAAATGACTATGGCACATAGTTTAGAAGGTAGATTTCCGTTTTTAGACCATAAATTGGTTGAATTTTCTTTTGGAATTCCCCCAGACTATAAGTTTAAGGGAAACATACAAAAATATATCTTGAAGAGAGCAGCAAGAAAACTTATACCAAGAGAAATTCTTAGGAGGAAAAAGCACCCTTTTGTTGTTCCACTAGGAAACTGGTACAGAGAAAATTTCAAGGAAATTGCAGAAAGAATATTTTCCAAGTCAAACATAAGCCATGGCTATTATTTTAAGTACGAGCCAATCAAAAATATTCTAAAGAGATACAACAGATCAAAGCTCTACTATGGGAGGCAGATTTGGAGTCTGATATCTTTTGATATTTGGCATAAGATATATATCGAGCAAGAGGATTTAAGAAATCCTCCTAAAGAGTTGTTTAGTCTTTATACTTAACTCATAAATAAAAAAAATGTAAATTGAACAATGAAGAAAACTATTTTATTTTATATGAAAAAATATAAACATTTCATTATTTTGTTATTTTTTGCATTGTTACTTTTCTGGAAAGTTTTGTTATTTCCAAATTACATTATTTTTTCACCACATTCGGATATTATCGAGCAATCCTCTTACTGGAATTACCTGGTATCTTATACCTATAATAATTATGGAGACCTCCCATTATGGAATCCATATACATTTAGTGGATATTATTATGCCGGAAATCTTTTCTCTAATATGTTTTATCCAATTAATTTGGTGCTGTTATTTATCAGTCCCGAGAATGTTGATACATTCTTCGGGTTTACATTTCTTTTTCATTTTTTTCTTGGATCAGTATTTATGTTTCTATTTTTAAAGAAAATAAGAATTTCAGAATTCGGTTCTTTAGTCGGATCTATAGTATATTTATTAAGTGGGAGGTTTGCTATATCTTTGTGGGTAGGTCTACCGAACTACGCCCCATGGGTTATGTTGACACCTCTAGTTTTTTTATTAATAGAGAATTTTTTTGAAAAGAAAAACTTGAGATATGCATTGTATGTTTCAATACCTCTAGCACTAATAATTTTGGGTGCCCATGCACAATACTTTTTCTTTACAATTTTTATTGTGTCACTATATTTTATTTTTAGATTAGTAACTCTAATTAAAGAAAGAGTAAACATCAGGGTTATTTTTAAGTTAATTTTTTATATAGCTTTGATCTTTGTTTTTATGACTTCATTATCTGCTATACAGCTTTTACCTTCTTTGGAATTCTCCAAGAATAGTATAAGACTACAAGATTTTACTTTTGAATTTGCAAGTAGCATTTCATATGAGCCATGGACTTTGATAACTCTAGCAATTCCTAATTTTTTTGGTTCGTACTTGGATAACACCTATTGGGGAAGTTATGCATTTTGGCAAAAAAATATTTATATTGGAATTTTGCCTTTAATTTTTGTTTTTTTCTCATTATTCTGTCCAAAAAATAAACATTACCTCTTCTTTTTATTCCTTTTAGTTTTTTCATTTTTATTTGCATTGGGCAAATATTTCCCATTATACTATTTATTTTATAATTTACCTTTATTTAATCTATTCCGGGCTCCTACAAGGATACTATTTTTCTTTAATTTTTCAATGATTGTATTAGCTGCATTTGGTGTTGACTTTCTTTTTTATAAAGTAAAAGAGAAATATGTCAATAGAAAATTAATCAAAAAAATTATTGGCATATTTATAGTTTTAAGTTTAATAATTACATTATCCACCCTTAGTGTATTTTTATTTAAGGGCAGTATACTTAATATTGGTGAAAATATACTAGATAGAAAATTTGATTTTGAACAAGAAGGTCTTAATTCTTATGATTTTTATTCCAGTAAAATAGAAGCAGCCTACAACAAAATCTTTTTTGGATTAATTTCGTTATCAATCTTTTTTGGATTGGGGGTATTATTAGTATTATATCTTTATAAGGGCAAATACAACATAAATAGAAAATACATAAAATTTATAATTATATTAATAATTTGTTTGGATTTGGGGTTATACAGTAGCAATTTTATAGATGTTAAAGATTCAAAAGAAATCTTCTCTACAAATAAATTTATTGATTATTTATTACAAGATAATGGGCACTTTCGTATATTAGATACTACGACACATACGCTACCCCAACATCTTACGATGAGAAATTCCATTTATAAAATCAATGGTTATGATGGTATGATTCGTGTTGATTATCAAAATTTTGTTTCTGCTGGAAGTGGAATAGAATTAAAACCTACAACCATTATTTCATTAAAAAATATAACTGCGTCAATAATATATGATATGTTAAATGTTAAATACATAATCTCTAACGACATACTGAACGGAAAACAATACAAACGTATTAAAAATATAACAACATACCTTTATGTCAATAATGCGGATTATTCAATTTTTGATAAAAAAATTTTTGAGGCGGGCTATGAGGCAGTTTCAGAACAGGACACATACATATACTTGAATCTTAATGCTTTTCCAAAAGCGTTTGTAGTGCCAAATGCAATCGTATTTGACAATAAGGAAAAAATTTTGGATGCTATTGTAGATAATCAACTAGATTTCAAAGACTCCGTTATTCTAGAGCAAAATACGAATAAACCCTTAACTAACAAGGGCTCTTTTAAGGAAGCAAAAATAAATTTATATTCGCCAAATAAAGTTATAGCTACAGTTAATTTGAAAACTCCCGGTTATTTAGTTCTAGCCGATACTTTTGATAAGGGTTGGAAGGCATACGATAATGGCAAAGAAACAAAAGTTTTCAGGGCTAATTATATACTAAGGGGCGTCTATCTAGAGAAAGGTAACCATGAAGTCATATTTAAGTATGAACCAGGAAGTTATAAGCTAGGAAGAATAATTTCAATTATATCTTTGAGCATTATTTTGCTGATTGTCTTCTTAAAAAGGCCTAATTTAAGAAAATAATCTTTTTCTATTCCTTAAACACAACCGTTTATACCCTCTAATCTTGCTAATGACGGATATCTGCCTATTAAAGGTGCTGTATCTTCAACATCAAAATCATTAACTTTATAGACTCTAAACTTATTATTTTCGAAAACTAGTTCTAAATTCTTACCCCATGGCTTTTCAACTACAACATAACTTGCTTTATATTTTTTTGATATTTCAAGCAATTTTTCTTCAGGTAAATTATTGTATTTTGGCATACAATTCTCTGGAGAACATATATCTCGATTAGTAAATTTTGTATCACACAATGATTCTAATCTTTTAATGGTTATGTACCCATGAGTGCATACGGGGTTAGAAACTCCAAGGTCATTACAATCTGCTATAGTAGATCTTTGAGAAAAAAGTCTAAAACCTTTAAGGTATGGGGGGGTTATAAATATTGCTCCTTTTTTAGTGTTCTCTTTGGCCCAGATTTGAACTTCTTCAAATTCGCTGGAGGGTATCTTAAATGGAAACTGCACATTTTTGTTTATAATACCAAGAGGGTCCTCAAAGAATCTTAAAATGCCACGAGAACTTATAGGATCGTATGGACTTTTGATGAATTCTACTTGTGTTAATGTGCCTATTGATTGTCCTATGTAAATGCCATCAACAACACCTCCATATTCATGCATTATATTATTCAAACCTATAGTATAAAATGAGCTTAATATTAAAATAAATAATATATAAGCAAAAATTATCTTGTATTTGTGGACCCTTAAACTTTTGAAAGAAACAATTAGCCATGTAAGTAGACAGATTGTTGTAATAACGATCAATGGTAGCATTCCAATCTTAAAGAATGATATTAATGGCAATTGATGAAAAAAAGTTCCTACTACACCAAATATAAACCCTATAATTGATAATAGGATCAAAGGTATTTTTATAATCGAGTTTGACTTAAATGCCAATAAAACAACAAGAAAAATATAAATTCCTTTAAAGTTTCCGATAAAAAGAGATGCTAGCATTCCCGTGGCTGCTATTTTTAAACCTAAATTACTTTTGACAACTATATCAATCAAATAATTGCTTAAATATATGATTCCAAAAACAAATAAGAATATTGTTGCCCTAAATAATTGTAGATTCAATATAATCGCTACAGGATATAATTCTGAAAATATTGTGGCTATTAATGCTAATATAAAAATGCCCCAAAAAAAAGTAATAACCTTTTTATGATGGTCCATATTTAATGGTTTATATCTTAGTGCAACAATAAAAGCTATAAGAAATGCTAAAAATGCTAACCATTTTCCCATAGGCCAATGGAAAGGGAATAGATGCCAAACTTGGTATACCTGAAGAATTTTAAGCCATAATTCTGGAGACATAAAAAAAGGGTTGTCTACGGGTGTTAGGAATTTCCATATTAACAAGGGTGAAGAAAAGAGTAAAAATAAAGATGTATACTTAATGATGTTTAATATACCTATTTTTTTGTAGTTAACTATAAAATAAAAGAAATATAAGAAAAACAGGGGAATACCCAACATGCCATGAATAATAAAAGCAATACCATTCATTATTACAGCTAAATAGTATTTGTTTCTTAAAAAAAGATATATAGAAAATAACATTATGGGAAACACTAAAACCCTCTGGCTAATATCTGGGAATAATGTTGATTGTCCTAATGCTGCTTTGCTAGTTAAAAATAAAAGAACTGAAAGTAAGGAGGTAATATTATTATTAAAAAGAAGCTTTGAGATATAAAATATTAATAAAAAAGCAATAAAATTACCAATAAAAAATAGAGTAAAAAATAATGTCTGCATATCGATGTATCTGGTCAAAAAAGCATTTATTGGGCTGGATATAGTATAGTAGTATGGTACGACTGCTTTTAATAGATCGTTAGGATATAGGCTATTATCCTGATAAATTTTAATTTGTGGTAAATCATATGAAAGATGCCCCCAGAATGAACTCTCAAAAAAATATCCATTAATTAGAATAGAAAATATAGTTAAAACTAGGATATATAACCATATAAGTGATTCTTTTTTTATAGTCTTTGAGAATAGCATTTCGATGGAGGAAAAATGGTAAAGAATTTAAATACTTGCCTAAAAACCCTGACTTATGGAAAAAAATAGAGGTATACTCTATACTGGAGAGAGAATGATACCTGGAGAAACTCCAGATGTTTTCTTCTTTGAGCATTTACAAAGATATTATTTTATAAAAGATTTGTGCAAAAACAAAGCTGTTTTGGATGTTGGATGTGGAAATGGGTATGGTGCAATGTTTTTAGCAAACTATGCTAAAGAAATTGTAGGTGTGGATATTGATGATGAGGCTATTAAAAATGCCCGGCGTTCGTATATAAAAAATAACCTACGATTTTTTTTAACTGAGGCTTCCGGGAGTAAACTTAGAAACAAGAAATTTGGCGTCATCTGCTCATTTGAAGTTATAGAACATATAAAAAATCAAAAAAAATTTCTTTTAGACGCAAAAAAATTATTGGGGAAAAATGGAGTTTTTGTTATTTCGGCCCCTAATAAGCTGATAGTCTCTCCAAATTCTAAAAAACCATCAAATCCTTTTCACATAAAGGAATTTGATTATACTCAATTCAAGAATTTTCTGGAAAAATATTTCAAAAATGTGGAAATTTATGGTCAGATTACGAAAAGTAAATTAAATAATTTGGTTTATATTATAAGATACATAAGGAACAATAAATATTTCTTTTATGCTTCTATTGCCATGCTTAATCTTATTAAACTTATATTTAAAAATACCAATATGTGGAAATATCAAAAAAATTTTAATAAAAGTGTCAAAATTCTCGAAAAAAATAAAGGCAAATACGTAATTACCAAAAAGAACGTGGAAAATAGCTCAAACTTTATAGCTATATGTAAAAATGTTTTCTAGATTATTTCTACAATTTACTTATGTATTCCACTTCTTAATAGAACTACAATAAGATTTAAATATCCTCATTCAATCCAACTAAGAGAACTTATTAATTCAATTCAAATCCAATAATATAGAAATTTTCATACTGTTTTTATTTGAGAATGACCATTAACGTAAATTTTTAAAAAATGAAAGTATTGTTTATCTTTTATAATTTTGGGAGCGGGGTAGCTTTCCATAGTGGAATTTTGATGCTGGGTGCATTAGCTAAAAGAGAAGGACACGAAACAAAGCTTCTGCATTTTCATGATGAATTGGTTCCTGATGATCCGGATTTCTATATACCCATGGCTAAAGAATTTGATCCCGACTTAATTGCAGTTACAGCTACAGATTTTGAATATCAGAAGGTAAACCGCATCTTAAAAATATTGAAAAAGGAGTTTAAAGGTACTCCTTTCTTATTAGGCGGCAAATCTGCGATTGAAGTAGTTACTAAAGATATTAGTAGCAGTCCTTTTGATATATTTTGTATTGGAGAGGCAGAAGTACCATTTGTTGAATTATTAAAGAAGATTGAACTTAAAGAAGATTATACAAATATTAAATCATTATGGTTTAAACGAGATGGCAAAATAATAAAAAATCTACTTGGTAACAATGTAACTAATATGGATTCGTTGCCATTTCTTGATTATGATTTGTTTGATACAGAGAAGATAATTGGTGGCAAAGGCGGCTGGCTTTCTTTGCAGTTTTCAAGGGGATGCTTATACAACTGCACTTATTGTTATGTTACGGCAGATAAACATCAAATGTTTAATAGCAGTAAGGAAAATAACAAGTATGGGATGGACAAGTATCTGAGAAATTACTCTGTTGATTATTCTATGAGGCTTATGGAGCATCTTGCTGAAAAGTACAACATCAAGGTTTTCAATTTAGATGACGAGCTTCCACAAAGTATAGAGATGCGAAAAAACAATGGTTTTA
>Ga0187827_10002207_pt1 | contig 26967 bp, 19 predicted proteins | sample ETNtaG_39_FD_167969 | JGI IMG/M metagenome (GOLD analysis project Ga0187827, IMG submission 167969) | Marine microbial and viral communities from oxygen minimum zone, Eastern Pacific Ocean - ETNP2014_SV_150_PacBio MetaG (Illumina Assembly) | ecosystem: Environmental > Aquatic > Marine > Hypoxic... | reverse complement strand
CGTATCCCCATGCGTTACCGAAATACAGCGGGCCGCGGGTGAGCGGGAAGAGACGCTCCTTTGTGGCTTGCAGAGCTTTCTCATAATTCTCGCGAGCGTGGTCGCGAAAGGTGCGGAGCATGTGCAGGTGATTCTCGAAATCGGTGGCAAGGGAGATGTTTGTGCCTTCGGGCTCGTTCCATGAGATCTCCCGGAGAACGAAGTCCTTGTGCGGAAAGACAGCGAACTGCGTCGCGCCCCTGCATTTGTCGAGGCCGGCGCCGACTGCAATGAAAAGGTGGCTCTCGCCGCCACCCATGCCGGGAGCTCGTTCGAGATCCTGCAGCCGATACCAGCGCGTGAAGCCGGTCATTTGATGAGGCTCTGAATTCTTGACGTGGAAACCAGACGGATTCAGATGACCCCGGCCAGTGCTCCAGGGGTCGTAATGCACCCGCATGCCGATGCCGAGGGTCGTGCCTTCCTCGGGCAGCTCGTCGATGCGAAAACGAATGAAGCTCGAGCGCGGCGGAGAGATATCACCGGCGAAGGGATACTGGATTTCGTCCGAAGTGGTCAGGAAACTCGCGCCGAGGTAAGGCATAGCCTCCTCATGTGGTTTTTTCAGCGGTGCGACTCTCATTTGGTAAGAACCAGCCTCGAGCTTCACCTGGCCGACTTTCCACCAGTAGAAGGGCCGGTCACCCTTCGGTGATTCCACGCGCAGCATGTGGGCCCAGGATTTTTTCTCGCCGAGGTCGATGAGGATCTCGTTGGTTGCCGCTTCGACGTCGTCATCTTTGTCAGTGGTGAGCAAGATGCCATCGCCGCTGTCGTTGGTCGTGCCGTCCGGAGCGGTCTTGAGGGCAACATCCTGATAGACGGAAAAGCCACCAGGCCCTCCGAGTCCCGGCCCGCCCGCGTCATCACAGATCGTGTTCGAGAGGATCTGCTTCTCTCCCTCGAGCAGTTTTACTTTGACATGCGTTGGGGAAAGTTTGAGCTGGCTTACTCTTGTCCAGAGGAAGTACTCCCCCGCGAATCGGACGTTGAATGTTGTACGGACCGCATCCTTGAGAGGCACAGCCTGACCGAAGATGGCGTCTTTGGATTTGATGAGTTTGAGTTTGTTGCCGGTCCGCACGAAGTGGGTGGGTGGCACTCGGAGGAGATGGTAATCGTCAACGGGCGTGGGGTCGCCGTTCCACGCGTGGAGCGGGGCCAATAGAAGGAAGAGGACCCAGCCACGGAATATGGTGGATACACGGAAAGTGATTTTCTCTACATACATGCTTTTTAGAGCGGGCCTGGATTCTCAGGAGAGATCGTCCCTGGAGGTCGGCATCCTTGTCGGTCCTATATGTCCTATTGAGACTGTCGCTGCAAGCTATGTGCTGCTTTGAGACGAGGACTTAGCCGGAATGGCAGCGGTTCGCCACAGATGAGCCCCGCAGAGAGTTCTTCCGATGGTCAGCTTGCCTCCATCGCCCTTCTGATTGCGGCGGGAAGCGGTCGAAATTCAGGCAGCCCTTTGAGACCATCACGGGGACATCGACCGGCGGGCACGGGACGGGCTGGCCCTTGATGAAGCTCCACATTCCACATAAGCAGTCGTGCGCGTTTACGTACCCGTTGATGTAGATGCGGCGGTCCATTGTGGGGTGCTGATTGATACCAGAGCCGTGGATGACATCCGGATGCCAGAGGATCACATCACCCGGTTCTGCATGCCATTCGAAGGTGTCAATGCCGGCAGTGCTTTCAACCCTCAGGTCTTCCTGGCTGTATATGTCTCTGACCGTGCCAAGCAATTTCGGGGTGCGATGGCTGCCGGGGCACACCAGGAGAGGTCCGTTTTGCTGGGTCATGGGATCCATGGCGATGGCTGTCTGGATGAACGACCGTTCCATGTTCCTCAGAAACTCTCCTTGTGCTCCCTTCCGGTTCTGTCGATCCGTATGCATCTGAATGATCATTCGGCTGCCGGGAGTCTTCCAGTGCAGTTGATTGGTGACTTGGCGGAGCGTGTCCCCGAGCAAAGGGCGAACGAGCTCCAACATACGAAGATCAGTACGGAGCTTGTCGAGCTCCGGTTCCAGCATGGCCACCAGCATCGCGGCGCGCACGTTGAGTCCCACGTTCGGGTCTTCCTCAACCACGCCGTAGAAGTTTCCGATGCGCAACGGCTCGTCTCGCTCCTTCATCTTTGTGAGGCGTGATTTAATCCGGTCGATGGCCTCGCCTGCCCTGGTCATCTCTTCCCGTGTGAAGACATTGCGGGCGACGGCGTATCCCTGTTCGAAATAATGCTGAGTGTCGATGGTTGACATGATGGGGACGGGTATGGTTGGTTCAGGTATCAGTTCACGAAGTTTCGTAGATTACATCAGACGGTCTTGCCTGGAAGTCAGTAGCGCTCCGAGATCGATTCTTCATCCTGGTAACCATTATTCAAGATCCTGGCGGCGTTCAGAACAAAACCCAGATCGATCCGACGAATCCTGGCTATAGCTGAGAGCATTCCACCCACGTGAATTACCTCCTCATTCACATCTTATTCTCTACCGTATTCGGATTGGTCATCAAAGAAGGGCAGCGGCGCAAGGTACGACTGATGCCACTCGGGATGGTGAACTACATCGTAGCCGGGGCGTGGTATGCGCTTGAATGTGCCTCTCAGGGCTGGCCGGAAGTGAGCTCAGGAGTAGCCGGCACGGGTATCTTCGGGGGTGTTGCCTACATTGTTTCGTATTTCTTTCTGGTGGGCTGCATGGATTTTCAGGGCATCAGTGTTCCCTCGACGGTTCTGCGGCTTTCGCAATTGGTGCCGGTGCTCTATGCCATTCTTTGCTGGGGCGAATCGCCGAGCCCCTGGCAGGGAGCTGGCCTGGCGGTCTTCTGCGCGGCCATCGTTCTGCTCATGCCCGGAGATCCCAGAAAGATGCGGCAGCAGCAGAATTCTCGTGAGTTTGTCCTCCTGGCAGGACTTTTTTTTGTCACTGGCTTCTGCGGCGTCGCCACGAAACGGTTCAGCTCCATTGCTCCAACGGAGATGCGCGGCGTATTCCTGATGTTCCTGTTCGGCACGACAGGGGTGATTGCCCTGGCCGCGCTACTGCTTCGTAAAGAAATGCCAAACCGGACAGAGCTCGTCCTGGGAGTAATGCTCGGCACATGTAATGTTGTCGGCAACAACTACATCGTTCTCGCCCTCGAGGTACTGGGGGGGCTCATCGTGTTTCCGGCAAGCAGCGCTGCGGCTATCCTCGTTACGGCTGTCCTTGCTGTCCTGATCTGGAAAGAGAAACTCTCTCGGAAAGCGTGGATTGGAATCGTTCTGTCATCGCTTTCTGTAATTCTCATCAACCTCAAGTAAATGGGCTTGCACAGGCTTGTCTCCCCGGACATGCTTTTGCCCTTCAACATCCAATCTGTGAAACAGAAGACCTATGAATCGCACAGAGAAAACAGAGACTGTTCCCGATGAGATCGGATTTATGAACCTCGATGAGTCGGACTTTACCTCCATGCCGCGGCCTGAACAGATCCGGCATCTGGAAGTAGAGGGTTATGTCGTGTTTCCGGGAATTCTGGATGCCGGCAGGATCGCGCGGATTAAGGATGAGCTGAAAGACGCGGAGATGAGCCACACCAGCTACAGCGTCAATCAGACTCGCTCCGTTATTCAGCCACAGTGGATCAGCCAGGCCGTGTGCGAATTGGTTGGTTACCCTCCCATGATTGATTTTCTCACCGATTTAATGGGTCCTGAGATCGTCTTCACCCGCGGATTTTTTCAGCGTTCGCTTCCCGGTTGTCCGGGCATTTCCATGCACACCGATGGTCAACCTCACGGGTCGGACCTCTTCGGTTACGAAGGGAGTTGTCCCCGCCTGGTGCGTGTGCTCTATTACCTGGATGAGCTCACACCCGACCGGGCCCCATTTCGCCTGCTCCCGCGCACGCATCTATCGTTTCACGCGGAGGCGAACGCGTATGTCAGGTATAAATCGCACCCGGAAGAGATCTCCGTCGTTGTTCCCGCGGGCTCAGCCGTGGTTGTCCCTGCGATGCTGCTGCATGGGAGCCATCCGAATAAGGACTCGCGCCCCCGTGCATTGGTGCAACTGGGCTATCGCCCTGCCTGGGCGGGCCCGATACAGCCTGTGGATGAATGGGACCCCGACCTGGTCGCCACCGTTCCCGAGATTTCAAAGCCGTTCTTCAAGAGCCTTAACACGACCGGTGCGGAATGGGAGCAGCCCCACAAGCCGCCGAACATGAGGACCGAAGCGCCTGGAATCAACCCGAGCCGCTGGGGAGATTAATAGAACTACCGAATTCAAATAATGCAGAAGATTCAAACGGAAATAAATCACGGGGACTGCACAGAAATACTCCCCGGTCTGGAAAGTAACTCAGTCGATCTGATTGTGACTTCGCCGCCCTACGCGGATCAGAGAAAGAATACTTATGGGGGAGTTCATCCGGACAAATATGTAGATTGGTTTTTGCCCATTACAGAGGAATTGTTGAGAGTGCTCAAGCCCGCGGGGACATTCATACTAAATATAAAAGAGCGGGTAGTAAGCGGTGAAAGGCATACGTATGTCATCGACCTGATCTTAGGGATGCGACAACAGGGCTGGCTCTGGACCGAAGAATTTATCTGGCACAAAAAGAACAGTTATCCTGGAAAATGGCCAAACAGGTTCAGGGACTCCTGGGAGAGACTGCTTCAATTTAACAAAAACAAGAAATTCAATATGTATCAGGAGGAGGTGATGGTACCCATGGGCGATTGGGCACAGGGCAGACTCAAGAATCTCAGTCAAACCGACCAGACCCGGGACGAATCAAAGGTCGGCAGCGGATTCGGAAAGAACGTGTCCAACTGGCTGACCAGGGAGAAGGCCTATCCAACCAACGTTCTGCACATGGCCACAGAATGCAACAACAAGAGCCACAGCGCTGTATTTCCCGAGGCACTCCCTGAGTGGTTCATCAAACTATTTACTGCTGAAGGGGATTGTGTGCTGGATCCATTCATGGGATCTGGAACGACTCTGTGTGTTGCCCAGCGGTTAAAGCGCAGTTCAATCGGGATCGAGGTTGTTGAGGATTATTGCAGAGCTGTTCGAGGCAAGATAGCGGACGCTGAGACGCCCTTGTTCAGTGAGGCAAGATATGGCTGAGCTGAAGATCGATGAGGTTCAGCAATATGTTGAGGGCAACCTGGGCGAGTTTCATTCAACTCGTCTGAAACGTCTTCAATCCTTGAAACTGAGCAAAATCTTGCAAAGGAAGAATCCGTATTTATTTCGCGCCAAGAACATTCAATCCGCCAGAGATTTGGTGGCGACATTGCTTGACGCACATTTGTCGTCCCAGGAAGAAACTATTTTCGGCGAGTTTCTCGAAGGCTTGGCTATCTTTGTTAATTCCAAAGTTTACGGAGGGAGAAAGTCCTCAGCGCAAGGGATAGACCTGGAATTCTCGCACAACAAGATTCGGTATATAGTATCAATCAAGTCGGGCCCCAATTGGGGGAACAGCTCTCAGATTCGGAAAATGAGAGAGGATTTCAAGAAGGCCAGGAAGACGCTGCGAACAAACAATTCAGGACTTCACATTGTTGCAGTGAATGGTTGTTGTTATGGGAGGTGCAGCAATCCTGACAAGGGCGACTATTTCAAATACTGCGGAGAGAAATTCTGGCACTTCATATCCGGGGAGGCGGAATTGTTTACCGAATTAGTTGAGTCGTTGGGCCATGTGGCCACAGAGCAAAACGAGACGTTTGATAGAAGATATGCGACTATTGTCGACCAGTTTTCACAGTCGTTCGCCAAGCACTTCTGCGAAGATGGGCAGATAAACTGGGAAGCACTTGTTCACTACAATTCTTGTGCAGAACCGCCGGATCGTGACTTGGATAGCTCGCTGGATGGCAAGGAATAGTCTGTTGCCACGACTATACATCCAGAAACTGCACATCGAGCGCGTGTTGCTCGATGAACTCGCGCCTGGGCTCGACCTTTGAGCCCATGAGGATGGTGAACATTTCATTCGCCTTCACCGCATCCTCCATTTTAACCCGGACCATGACCCGCTGGGTGGGATCCATAGTTGTTTCCCAGAGCTGGTCGGGATTCATCTCGCCGAGCCCCTTGTAACGCTGAAGGTCGAAGCCTTTCTGCCCGCGCTCCTGGACCTGGCTTAGAACTTCATTAAGGGCATGGAGGCCGACTTCATCGTTGTCGCTGATGAGATGAAATTTGGGCGGCTCCTCAGAAAAGTCATCTTGATCCTGTGAGAGATCATCGGCATTGAAAGCCATTTCTTCGAGTTGCTTAAGTGTGCGCTGGATGTGTGCGGCGTTGTGGAAGATGAACAATGCATAAGTTTCACCGTTCGCCTCGGAAGATTCTTCTGGTTCGGATGAATCTTCCGGTGTGTTTGAATCTACCGGAGCGCTTGAATCTTCCTCATCCCCGGCTTCCGCAGATTCATCCGGTGTGTGGGTGTTGGCGGCGATGAACTCGTTGATTTCATTTTCTGAATACAGGTACATGGGTGACTGGCCGGGATATGTCACTCGGGCTCTCGGCAGACGGCCGGTTTCCGTATTTCTAAGGCTCAGGTATTCCTCGAAATTGATTCCGTTCTTCTTGAGCTTTTGCGCCTGGTCGCCAATGTCGATGATTAGGTCCATGAGCTGGCGGAGGGTTTCGCCTTCCACAACTCTGGGATCAGCCGTGCCGTTGCTGACCTGCAGCGACGCGGACTCGACGCCCTTGCTCAGGAGAAATTCCACAATCTCTTCTTCGGTGTGATAGTAGTTGATGTCCTTGCGGCGCTTGACTCGAAAGAGCGGCGGCTGGGCGAGGTAGAGCCGGCCGGCATCGATGAGCTGCGGCATGTGGCGGTAGAAGAACGTGAGCAGCAGAGTGGCGATGTGTGAGCCGTCGACATCCGCATCGGTCATGATGATGACTTTTCCGTAGCGGAGCTTATCGATATCGAACTCGTCGATGCCGATGCTTGTGCCAAGGGCGGATAGCAGCGCACAGATCTCTTCGTGTTTGAGTATCTTGTCGATGCGCGTCTTTTCGACGTTCAGGATCTTGCCTCTGAGGGGCAGAATGGCCTGGATTACGCGGTCACGGCCCTGCTTTGCAGAGCCACCGGCGGAGTCTCCCTCGACCAGGAAGAGCTCAGTGCTGGCGACTTCGCGGCTGCTGCAATCGGCTAGCTTGATTGGAAGGCTTCCGGAGCTCAGCACTCCCTTTCGCCGGGTGAGCTCACGGGCTTTGCGCGCGGCTTCACGGGCCTCTGACGCCTGGACAGCCTTGCGGACGAAGTTTGCCGCGTCTTTGGGGTGTTCCTCCAGAAAAACGCCGAGGCCCTCGTTTACCGCGGTCTCGACGAGCGTGCCGGCCTCGCTGTTCCCGAGCTTGGTCTTGGTCTGGCCTTCAAACTGCGGGTCCGGGAGGCGGATGTTGATCACCGCGGTGATACCCTCACGGATGTCTTCTCCGGAGGTCAATGTGTCGTTCTTGAATAAACCATTCGATTTGCCATAGGCATTGATGGTGCGCGACAGGGCGGATTTGAAGCCGCTCAGGTGAGTGCCGCCCTCGTGGGTGTGGATGTTGTTAGCAAAGCTGAAGATGGTTTCGGAGTAGCCCATGTTGTATTGGAAGGCTACCTCGACCCAGAGCGGGCCGTCCTGTTTTTCTATGTAGACGATATCGGCGTGCAGGACATCGCTGCCTTGATTGAGGAACGTTACGAAGTCCCTGATCCCTCCCTTGAATTCGAAGACCTCTTCTTCATCCGTCCGCTCATCAGCGCATACAATCTTCACACCCGGATTGAGGTACGCGAGCTGGCGCATGCGCTTGACGATCGTCTCAAAGTGGAACTCCGTCGCCTGAAAAACTTCAGGATCGGGCTTGAAGGTGATCTTCGTGCCCCGGGCCTTGGTCTCGCCACGAATCTCGAGTGGGGTAACCGTCTCACCTCGTTCAAATCGCATGTGGTAGACTTTTCCGTCCACGTAGACTTCGGCTTCCAGCCACTCACTGAGCGCATTGACGACGGTGACGCCAACACCATGGAGCCCACCGGACGCCTGGTAGGCTTTTCCTCCGAATTTGGCACCGGCGCCGGTGATCGTCAGGATGACTTCGAGTGCAGGCTTATTCTCATCTTTGTGGATGTCGATGGGGATGCCGCGGCCGTTGTCCTGCACGGTCACCGTGCCATCTTCATGGAGGGTGACCATGACCAGGCTTGCGTGCCCGCCCATGGCTTCGTCGATGCTGTTATCGACGACTTCATAGATGCAATGATGGAGCCCGCGTTCGGTGACATCGCCGATATACATGGCGGGGCGAGCTCGTATGTGTTCGATGTTCTTCAGTACCTGTATGTCTTCCGAGGTATAGTCTTGGTTATCCACGTCGATCTGGTCTTAAGTAACTGAAACTAATAGTCTTCCGGTTCTTTCGCGCCATCCGAAGGGGGTACAGCCCGGCCGTGTTATGCTGTCTTGGGGGGAATGCAATCAAGATGAGTGAGGGGGGCAATCGGTGGGATGCCCGGGCTGGAAACCGGGGTCTGGAAACGTAAGAAAAGATTCTACTCGGATAGCCTGGTTCGGCAAGCGGAGAAAGGGGCAGAAGTGTTTCTTTTGGAAAGAGTTGCACGCCATCCCACAAAAAAAGGCTGCTCCGGACAGAGCAGCCTTTTCGAGCTTCTTTGCAGAGCTGAATATTACCCTCGCGCCAACTTTTTCATCACATACTTCAGGTACTTCTGCGCCTTCGAGACGTGTGCGCTCTCAGGATGGTCATCGATGACCTCCTTGAACTTCCCCTTTGCGCCGTTGTAATCCTTCATCATGACCAGGCATTTGCCGTAGTTGAGCAGGATGAGGTCGATGAAATCGGCGTCCCGGTAATCGCGGAGGGTCTTCTCGTAGATTTCAAGGGCCCGTGGGTAGTCCTTCATCTGGTAGTAGAAATTGGCTATTTTGGTGATGGCCTTGGGTGCGAAGTTACTCTGTGGGAACTGCTCAGCGCATTTCTTGTATTCGACGAGCGCCTTTTCGTAGTTGGACTTGTTTTTCTCGCCCATCTTCTCATAGCACTCGGCGATGTTGTACTGGGCGTCCGGCGCGAGGGGCGAGCCGGTGCCGACCGTCTTCTTGGCCTTGGGGTCTCCTTTTTTGGCTTTGGTTCTGGGTGGCCCTGCCTGAAGCAGGCGCTGGTAGTAGGAGATGGCGGAGGTGAATTCCTCTTCTTCCTTGGCCACGTTGCCCATCATGAAGAGGGCATCATCTGCGAATTCGGAATTGGGAAAATTACGGAGGAGGTTGAGGCAGACGGACGCGGCATGGTTGTGGTCGCCCTTTTCAAAGTAGATCTTCCAAAGGAGATACTGGGTGGTTTCATCGAGATCGCGGCTGTAAGCGCCACGTTCACGGGCGACCTTGGCGCATTCCTTGAGGGCTTCAATGAACTTGTCGTCGGCCTGTTCCTTGAGCCCGAGCTCCTTGTAGATGCGGCCCATGTTCATAAGCGCTTCTGCGACCTGCAACTCGGTCTTCACTCGCAACGAGGCATTTTTGATATCGCTCTCGTACGGAGTGGGCACGGTGAGATGGCCCTGAACGACGACGACCTCGGCCTTCTGTGGCTCGGGCTTGTCGCCGGTCACACGGATTTCGTCGACGTATTCGACTTCAATACGATCGTTCATCTCGGCCTGGATAGTGCCGTCGCCTTTCTTGGCTTCGCCTTCCTTGACCATGATGTTGCCGGTGAAGATACCAGTGTGGAACATGGTCGGGGCAGCTTCGGCTTCCCCTTTGGCTTCCCCTTCGGCTGCGGTCCCGACGGGGTCGTTGAGGTCTTCAGAGCGTTCTTTCAGTTCGATGGTTTCCTCATCGAGGATTTCGTACTCCTTTTCTTTCTCGTCCGATGCCTTGGCGAGAAGATCTTCTTCGCTGATGATCTTGCCGGCCTCTTCTTTGATCTCGCGCTTGGAACGGATAACGACCTTGACGCTGTCCTCCGCCTTGCTGAAATCGCGGTCGTAATCGATGACGCGGACGTTGGCATTACGGTCGAGGGCCACGCCCTGGACGCGGCTCTTGTAGATGCCGTCGACGATATCGACCCGGGCGTCATCGGACATGGTAATGACGTGCTTGCGGGAGATATCACGCTGCCGGTTGCTGGCGTGGGTATCGATGTATTCGACGCTGACTTCGTCGTTGCCGAGCACCTGGAGGATTGCGTCGCCCTTCACCGCCTCGCCGAGCTCGGTCTTGATTGAGCCGATGAAGTCCGTGCCTGACATGCCGCGGGAGTGCAGCTCGACCACTTCCTCGTCACCGGACTTGACGGTTGCCTTGACCTTGAGGGTTTTCTTTTGACGGGAGAGGATGGTGAGGTCACGGTCGTTTACTTTGATGAAGAGGCGTTTGCCGGGTGCGAGTTTCCTCACATTTTCGTCGGCTTCATCGACCGATGTGCCAACCATGCGGAAGGCTTCAATCGCCCGTTTGTAGTGCTTGAGGCGGAAGTGGGCCATACCGATGTAATGGTAGGACTTGTTACAGTATTCCGTGCCTGGGAAACTGGCGGTGACCTTTCGGAGCTCGGAGAAGGTCTTCTGATACTGATTCTGTTCGAAGTAGCTGACGCCGATCAGGTAAAGGCTTTCCGCCTGTTCCTTCGCCTCTTCGCTGCCCTCGGAACATTTGTGCAACTGGCCGACCGCGTCTTCATATTGTTTTTCGCCGAAGTAATGCTTGCCGAGGCGGAGGTGCGACGTGAAGCGATACTTGCTCTTTGGGAAGCGGTCGATGATGTTTTTATACATCTCAATGGCTTCGGTATATTCACGCACGTCATACTTGAGATCGGCCTTGTTGATCAGGGATTTGGCACGCTGGTCTTCGGCCGATTCGCCGGCCAGCTCGGCAAAGCTCGGGGCCGCGCTCAAAGTAAAAGCAGCAAGGGAAAGAGCAAGATACCTCATTGCATGGGCTCCTGTAGCGAAGGTTAGAATTTTGAGTCGTTGTTTCGGCGGACTGTCCCGACCGCACGCAAGTTCAGGATTGTAGGCTCTGACCCCGGAGTTTCAATCCCCGGAATGTGATGGTTTACAATGAATTACAGGGCACGAAGATGGTAGAGAGGATGGCTAAGACTTGCGTGAATGAATGGTGTAAGTGACAGCCGCCTGGCTTACTGCTGCTCGTATCTGCGGCCACCTTCTGGCAGCTTCTTGAACCGCCACTTGAGGAGTATCAATATCGCTTCGATGCCGTCCTGCCAGCGGATCTTCTTGCCTTCCTCGATAGAGCGCGGGCAATACTTGATCGGCTTCTCCACGATGCGGTGTCCCAGCCGGCAGACCTGGGCGGTGACTTCCGGGCAGAATCCGAAGCCGTCTTCATCCAGGGCGAGCGACTGGATTAACTCGCGGCGGAAAACTTTGTAGCAGGTCGGCTCGTCCGTGATGCCAGCCCAGTAGAGGGAGTTGGTGATGATCGTGAGCAGGCGACCACCCATGTAATAGCGGTGATAGGATTTCTCGTTGTTTCCGAGGATGCGTGAGCCGTAGACCACCTCGGTCTCACCATCGAGGATGGGTTGAATGAGCGCGGGGTAGTCGTTGGGGTCGTATTCCATGTCCGCATCCTGAATGATGACGATATCGCCGGTCGCCTTTTCCACGCCCGTCCGCAGGGCCGCGCCTTTGCCCTGATTTTTGGGCTGCCGGATCAGGTGCCGGTGTTCCTCACCTTCAAAAAGTCGTTCCACGATGGCGGCGGTGTCGTCGCTCGAACAGTCATCGACGACCAGAATTTCCTTCTCTAAATCGACGGCCTCGACTTTTTCGAGGATCTGCTCCATGGTCGCTGCCTCATTATAGGCGGGGATGAGAACGGTCAGCGTGGGAGCACTCATTCAGTGTTCGGTTGAGATGATTCGTGGCCGGGCTTTGCCGAGTCCAGGTCTTCCAGTCGAAACCAATGGGCAAGAGCCACGCCGGCAAGGCAGAGCAGATAAGGAATGATTGGGATCCGGTAGCGGACCGAGCCGACAAAGACCAGATGCAGGCCCGCGGTGTAGGCGATCGGGGCAAGGCATAGTATCGTCGTGCGCCAGTTTTTTCTCCAACCGATGAAGAGCCCGGCGAGTGCAAGCACGTAGAGAGGCACGGTCGCCAGGATGCTGATCGTGATGTAAAGGGGCTTCCTGTACTGCTCGAAATTCAGGAGGACGTTCCAGAAGCGGCCCCATCGAATCAGGCAGAGCTCGAGGAAGCGGCCCGGATTTTCGAGGATAAATTTCTTCGCCGCGGCGGACATCGCCTTGTCCCGTTCTACCTCGGGCAAATCGTCTGCACCTTCCGGCCAGTACTCCTGATCCATCATTGGACCGCCGTCGGCCCGGGGACTGTTCGATTCCCACAGGCTCTCGCCGCCCTGGGTAGTAGTCGGGATAAACGCGTTCAGAACGACATAGTTCCGGATGATCCACGGCGACATGACCAGCGCCGTGCAGAGGCAGCAGACGGCCCAGATCTCGATGGATCTCCGCTTCGCCTGAAAACCAACGCAAAACGGCAGCAGAAATGGCGGCATCAACAGCATGGCCGGCTTCACCAGGATCGCGAGACCAAGCAGTCCTCCACCCACCGCGGCGAATCTGAGGGAGTAGTGCTGACGCTCCGCGGCAGCTTCCGTCTGTTCCGCGGCAGCTTTCAGAGCCCGCACGATCATCAGCATGACCGCCAGCATCAGCGTCGTATGAAGAGTTTCGGTAAGGACGAGCCTCGTAAAGAAGATATTGAACGGCTCAAACGCCAGCCCGATGCCACACAGCTTGGCCGCCGCGTCTGATTGAAAAAGTTCGCGGCACAGCATCACCAGCAGCACGCAGCTCAACGCCCCTGCCGCAGCCTGGGCGAGGCGGATGACCAGCAGGTTGCGGCCGCACAGGATCATGAACACAGGGTACGCCGGGGGCCGTTGTGCTTTCCTCTCTTCACGCAGGATGAGACCTCTGCCGTCGAGGACGTTCGCCGCCACCTTGTCGTATTGCTCGGAATCGGGGAACACGAACCCCGGGCTTCGATAGTGAAAGAAACCAACCACGGCCACTCGGACGAACAGCGCGGTCAGGAAGAGACCAATGAGAAAGTTTGGCTGGTGGCTCTGGAGGGCTTCTCGGATGGTGCGCACGGTGCTCGGTGATAGTGGTGGCGAATTCGTCTGCCCAGGCCGCAGGTGACTTCGTAAGGGATTCTATCGGAAAGCCCGGCCAATTCTTCGGCGCGAATCTCGGCATGCCCATCCCGCCCAAGCAATGTGACGACATCTCCTGTCCGGATGTCCGGAATATCGGTGACATCCAGAGTCAGGCAGTCCATCGACACGCTCCCCGCAATGGGAACTCTCTGCCCATGCACAGCCGCTTCGGCTTTATTGGACAGAGAAGTCGGCCAACCGTCCGCGTAGCCAACGGGGACTGTAGCGATAGTGCTCGACCTGCGGGCACGAAAGGTCGCGCCATAGCCAACGGTGTCGCCAGCTTTGATTTCGCGCAGCATGGTAATGCGAGCCCGGACAGAAAGGACCGGGTTGAGTTCCACTTTGCCTTCGAATCCGTCGGACGCGTTCATGCCGTAAACCGAAATGCCGGGCCGCACCAGGTTGAAATGCGTTGAAGCGTGCCCCAGCACCGCGCAACTGTTCGCCGCATGAATGAGAGGCGGGAGCAGATCCTCTGCTGCCAGCGCATCCATCGTCTGCCTGAATGCGTCGAGCTGTTTACGGACCAGGCTTCCGTTCACGTCTTCGGAAGCGATGAAGTGGGTCGCCAGCCCGGCAGTTTCCACATGCTCGGTCTGCGACGCCTCACGGGCAGCCGCGATGGCTTCTTGACTGGCGATCCCGTTCCGGCTCATGCCTGTATCGACCATCAGGTGAATGACGGCCTTCCGCTCCAGAGCCTTCGCAGCATCCTCAATCGAAGGGAACATATCTGCTGGTGAAAGGGAAATCTGGAGAGCGTTTTCCACAGCTATCGGGATCTCTTCAGGAAGAGAAGGCCCCAGAATCAGTATCGGCGCATCGATGCCAGCGTCTCTGAGCTCCAATCCCTCATGAACATCCGCGACCCCGATCAAGGCAGCCCCCGCTCCTATGGCTGTCCGGGCGACCTCCACCGCGCCATGCCCATACGCGTTCGCCTTGGCGAGTACCAGCAGGGCACGATTGCCGGAGAATCTGCGAAGCCTTTCGATGTTGTGCTCGAGCGCACCAAGATCGACTTCCGCCCAGGCTCGGTCTCGAATGGTGAGTTGCGTTCCGTTCATGGCCTCTCATCGAAGGCAGGAGTGACGTGAGAGGCGTCCAGAATGTGAGGTAAGTCGCGGGCTGGCTATTAAATGGAGATCTCTGCAAGTTGTCGAGGAGGACAAGGGATGCTGGATGCTGGATGCTGGGGATACTCGATTCTGGATTCTGGATTCTGGATGCTGGATGCTCGATGCTGGATGCTCGATGCTGGATGCTGGTCTCAGTCTTGAGACTGCATGCCCAGCATCCAGTTGTAACAGATGTACGCTATACAGATTGTAGGATGGCCGTCTCGGCCGTTTCGGCCGTCTTCGGCGGATGCGACCTTCAGACGGGCGGGGACGCCCATCCTTCGATTCGGCCGCCGAAGTTAAGGACGTAGGATGGCCGTCTCAGGTGGATGCAGCATCCAGCATCCAGAATCCAGCATCCCAGCATCCCAGCATCCAGCATCAAGCATCCAGAAATCATCGAAATCAAGCCCCCTACACTTTTTTCGTATTTTCTGGGAATAATTCCGGCATAATCGGGCACTACTTAGATGAAGCCCAATTTTACCATTGTCAGAAATCATGAAACAGGCCGAGCGTAAAGACCTCTACAGCGAGCTGGTGAGCAAACACGCCACCGACCTGTATCGATTCGCCTACCGGCTATGTGGTCGTGAGGATGTCGCGGAGGACCTGGTGCAGGAGGCGTTTACCGAGGCGTGGCGGTCCTTTGATTCGCTGCGTGAGATATCAAAAGGCAGGGCGTGGTTGTTTCAGATTCTCCGGCATCGATATTCCCATTGGATGCGGGATAACAGCCGACGCCTGCATCCTGAGGCCGGTATCGAAGAAGCAGAAAACGATGCCAGGATTTCCTCCCCGGACCATACGGATGAACTTTCCAGACAGGAAGCTCTGGGACGCGCTCTCGGCGCGCTGGAAGACAGGTACAAAGAGCCCTTCCTGATGGTCTTTCAGGAAGGGCTGAGCTGCAAAGAGGCCGCGGCCAGCCTCGATGTCCCACTGGGCACAGTGCTGTCGCGTATTCATCGGGCACGAAAATTCCTGCGAAAATTCCTGAAGAAGTCAGAAGAAGACGAGGACAACATTAACCAGATTCGAAGCCGTGAACCGGGAATCACACCATTCCGGATGGGAGGTCAATCATGACACCTGAACAACAAGAAAACCTGCTCCGGGCCATGGAAGAAGCGGCCCTTTTGCCGACCGAAGATCCCATGAGAAGGGAAATCGAGACCCGCATCGTTGAGGCCGGAACGTGGGCAGAAAAAGAATGGCTGGAATTGCTCCAGTCAGACGAACAGTTGCGACTCGACCTGCAGCGGGTGGCCGCCCCTGCAGGCCTTGATGAGAAACTGACGGCAATCCCGGATGAAGTGCCAATCCCTCTCCCGAGCCGGCGTTTCTGGATCTATCCGGCTACCGCCGCGGCCATGCTGTTGCTGACAGTGGGCGTCCTTCAACTCTTAGAAAGCCAAAACGAAGGCCGCCTGAACACCATCGCGATGCTGGCCATCAGCAACCATCAGAACATCGATTATGTGTCCATCGATTCAGACAAAGAAGGCGAAGTTGAAGACCACCTCGCAAGGAAGGTTGAGTTTGATGTGAGAATTCCCGCCCTGGCGAAGCACCTCCAATTAAAGGGTGGACGCAAATGCGGATTGGGCACCCAAGACGTCGTGTGCTCCCGCTGGGTAAAAGGAGACAGAAAATATTCGCTGTATCAATTTTGCTGCAAAGACTTCGGCCTGCCTGGAGACATCCTTAAACAGATAGTTATTCCAAAGTTCCCATCTGTCTCAAACAAGGAATACTCCGTGCTTTTCTGGACTGAAGGCAATTGTGCTTATGCTCTGGTCGCAGATCGGCCGGAGCACCTTAAAGAAATCCAAGACATTCTGTAATCAGCCCCTCATGGCTGAGTGTCGATGCCCCGCAATTCGGACGACCGAATTCAGTGCGCCCGGAGTCTGTACTCATTTTTTCCCAATCCCTGTCAAGTGAGAGGTCGACTTATGGCAGTCAGTAACACTAACATTGATCCCACCCACTGGGTAGAGAACCACGCAGATTACCTGAATGGTTACGCCATGCTGCGGTTACGGAAACAGGAAGTCGCGGAGGAGCTTGTACAAGAGACTTTTCTGGCAGCCCTGCGAGCCCGACAGAATTTCTCCGGCAGGTCGTCCATTCGGACCTGGCTGGTAGGAATCCTGAAACATAAAATAATCGATCACTTCCGTGCAAAGAAACGTGTCAGACCATTGAGTGATTACGAAACCGAGGAGCGCAATGCCACTGAGATATACGATCAGACAGCCAACTGGAAAAAGAAACCCAGAGACTGGGGCGCCAACCCGGAGGACGCGTTCGAACAGCAGGAATTCTGGACTGCACTTCTCGAAGCCATCAATGATCTGCCCGAACGAATGGCCGAAGTTTTCAAAATGAGGGAACTGGAGAGGAAGAGCACAGAAGAAATCTGCCAACTACTGGATATTACTCCCACAAACCTGGGCGTCTTACTATTCAGAGCAAGAACAAAACTGCGTGATTCGCTGGGCCCAGAATGGCTTGGCATTCAAAGGAATTAAATAGTGACTCGCCGCTTCGATACCCACTGATTCTCCCTACTCTCAGCATCTGTCAATTGAATACACGAAATCTCAACATTCTCATCAGTTCTGTATTGCTGTTGATTGGCATTATCTTATTCCAGCAGTTTCGACAAGAGACACCTGACGGTGAAGGAACTCCGATCCTGGCTCAACCGGTGGCCGATGTAGTCGTTGATGGAGAGAAGATATTTTCAATCCTGGCAAAGGATGCCCTGCGGTCCATTGACCGGCCCAAATTTGTAAAGGCAGCAGACGCCGAGATTTCTCCGAACAGTCCCGTCATAGGCATTTCGGATGGCAAAATCGCTCGCGCTTACTCGATTAACCTCCTCGATCGACATGAGATCGTCAATGACCGGATAGGGGCCTATCCAATCGCCATCACCTGGTGACCTCTCTGTGCATCGACTGTCGTGTACAGTCGCAAAGTCGATGACAAGGTCCTCGAATTCGGTGTCACAGGCCGACTCTGGAAAAACGCACTGGTCATGTATGACCGCCAGACAGAGACCTGGTGGTCTCATATCACCGGAAAATCGATGTATGGCCCTCTCAAAGGCAAAGTGCTGAAGAGAGAAACTGATCTGAAAATCTTCCCGCGTATCTCTTTTGGAAAATGGAGAAACCAGTTCCCTGACACACAGGTTCTCAGTATTGGCGGCCGGGAACATGTGGCTGCTTCAAACTATGCAAAATATAACCGAAAGCCGCATGTAGGCATCGGCACATCTCGCCCGGTTAAAGACAATCGCCTGCCCCATAAATCTATTGTTCTTGGGATAAAGTCAGCCGACGGCCCACGCGCCTATCCGGTAAAACTATTTGAAAGAACCAGCCTTTACATTGATTCAAAATCGCAGGACGAAATATTAGTCTTCTATGAAAAGAAGACCGGCGGCGCCGCTGTCTATTCCACGACGGTTAACGGCAAAAAACTGAAATTCGATTCCGTGGTGAAAGACTCCGTTGTGAAAGACAAGTCGGGGAACTCATGGAATCTGATACTTGGGAGTGCTGTCGAAGGCCCCCTGAAAGGACTGAAGCTCCAGAACTATTCCGTAATGGAAATCTTCTGGGGCGCGTGGGTAGATTACTACCCGAAGACGTTTTTGGCGGGGGAGTGACCGTCAGGTGGCCAGGACTTCGGGCTCCAAACAACAGTTCGCTCATTGACTGAGTCCTGATCTTCTTCCCAATCCTGCGGCAGTCGTTGGCCGCAACCGAGGGATTCTTACCACGGATGGCATGCCATCCCACGGATCAGAACCGTTTCAGACCATCGCTGGAATGGCTTTGCCGTCCGTGGTACTTAATTCAGGATGATGTCGATTGAGATTAGGATTAAGGTTCTCTTCATCTTCTGGATGCCTGATACTCACTCGCTCACACCATGGCCAGCTCCCTTCGCACTGCAAAACGACTCAAGCTGTCGGTGTATTTCCTTGGTGTGATCCTCGGTGGCCTTCTGTTATTTCTTGCCCTTGGCTACCATGAATCGGTCTCTATCTGGCAGGGCCGTTTTTATGACCGGATTTGGCTGCCTGTGTGGGGGTATCTCTATTACTGGGGGGCGCCCTGGTCTCAGATCGGTTGCTTCGCATTTGGTGCGATGATGTTGCTGCTGTGGGCCTCCTGGGTTCTGCAGATGGGCCTCCTTGAGTTGCCGGGTTTTCTTTGCGCCTGGTTTTATCTCGATTTCGTTCAGCCATCAGGGCATGCCCTGGTTTGGCTGAGAAGAAACATTGCGTCCCGCCTGAACCTGCGACGAAAGCCGAGGTCCTCGGAGAATCGGAGTGTCATCCTCAAGGTCGCGGAACTTCTCGAAAGAAGGGATCACGAACGTCTGAGATCTTTCCAGGCGGGCGCGGCCAACGATACCGTAAATGAGCACCACCAGAAATTGCAGACAAGGCTTCGTTTCCTTGCCGAATACCAGTGTGCGGATTCAACTGACATCGATGGCCTGTTTGCTTCGGCTCGCTGGTATCTCACAGCCGGAACAGAGCAAAGCTGGCAACAACTGCAGTCATGTATTCAGGAAGAAGACAGATCAATACTCCACTCGGTGGTCGACCTCCTGACCCGGTATGCGCACACTCAGGACGACACTTTCATCAGAGCGGCCGAGGCTCTCATCCGCCCCGATCTGGACAGAGTGTGGGAGCTCTTTCAGAAGCTCGCGGCAGCGCAGCAGAAACCCTCTGCCGACTTCATGTGGAATGACTTTCAACAGTTCAGCTCGGTTTCGCCGTTGAAGCTGTCCCGACGTTTTGGTGATGTCATCGAATTGTGGATGGTCGCGGCCGGCGATCTCCTCCAGCAGGACGAGCTTGAACGGCTGTCCGATGTGGCGCTCGAACTGTCGTACGACCGTCTTCAAAGTCACCTGGATTTCCTGGAGGCCGCGCCAAGTGCGTTCGATCTCACTACGGCTGAAAACTTCCTCCGGAAAAATGCCCTCCGTCGGCCCGAGACCATCCGGCATCTTTGTGGTATCGCCCACGCGGCCCAGTCAGCCCGTTCCGACCTCCCGCTTTCTGATTATTCGCGGAACCAGGCTCTCCGGCATTTCTACTCACGCTACGATCTTGAATGGATGAAAGCAGCAAGCTCTCAGCCCTGAATCTGCGTCTCGCAGAATCCTCTGAAACAGGCATGGCAGGCACTCTCCGGCCGCTGTGGAGTTCCATGCAACTCCGCAAATCCGGATCAGACCTTTTCAGGGCCTTCGTTCTGTTGGCGGTTGCGTTCTCACTTTTCGCGGTCTGCGGGGTCATGTTTGCCATCCTCAACGCGCTGGGGCTCTTTGAACCCGCACTCGTTTCTGAATTGCGTGATCCTCGCAAGCTTCATCAGTATCACGAAAACTCTCTTCTCTCCGCGCACTACGATGCTCTCAACGAGAATCTCTGGCTGGGGACGGGCAACGGCGCGGAGATCTACAATTTCAGGACGCGGCTGTGGCAGAGCATTGCCCCAGACATGGCTTCGTTTCCGGTGCGATGGATCACTCAGTCCGGCGAAGACATCTTTCTTGGCGATGGCGCAGGCACAGTTCACCGATGGCTGAAGGGTCGGCTGACTCCGGTGTTTGGGGTGACTGACCTGCGTGATCTTGATCTCCGCAAGGTGGTGGACGTCTCTGTTGGAGGAGATGCGATCCTTATTGCCCAGGCCCGTTCGCTTATCATTTACGATCGGAAGAATCGCCAGTTCACGCGATTCACTCATAACCTTAATGATGAGAAGTGGCATGAGGTCTTCGGCCCCCTTGACGAGTCAGAATTGGCTTCGATTACCTCCCTTGCTTTCGCTGAGAATGAAGACGCGCATTACGTTGGAACAGGGGCAGGGCTGTTCAGTTGGCGGCGGGGTAAATGGCGCATTCCGGAACACATGAAGCCGGATAAATCACCGGTCCTGAAACTGGATTACAGTGACGGCGTTCTCTGGTTTGTGCGAAGCGGTGCACAGGGGAGCCTGAGGGTGGGTCGCATCAAGGGAAAACAATCCAGTGATTTTATGATTCCGGGCAGACTGAATGTGCCGCCGGCAGATACGCGGGATATTACGCGCTGGCAGAATTTCCTGTTCCTGGGCACGAAGGGACAGTTCCTCCGGGTGTGCAACACGGCTGACCGCTCTTGGGAATCCGTCTCCTTTAACCAGACAAGCGATGCCCCTGAGATCCGCCAGCTCGAGGTGCATGGCGGCAAGCTCTGGCTGGCAACCGACCGCGGCCTGCTTGTTTTCGCGGATCCTCAGCGGCTCTGGGAGATCGGCCGCAGCGCGGAGGTGCCGGTTTTCAGGGCGATTTACGGCTACCTCGAGAAGACCACGGAATCCGGGCTTACACGGGAGGATGCCGGCGTCAGAAGGATGTTTACGACGCCCACCCATCTGTGGTTCGTCACGGATAAATCGGCCCTCGCCAGGATCAGTTTCGCGGACGAAAAAGTGGAATGGCTCATTCAGGATTCACGGGCGATCGTTCAGGCGAAAACGGCGAGCAGGGGGCTGGGATACCAGATCAGGCCCGAAGATCTTTTATCGGCTCACGCGTCAAAGGAGGGCTTGCTCGTTGGCACAGGCCGCGGCATTTTTCGCTACGACATGGCAGAACATCTTTGGTCCAGATGGGAGCCCGACAAATTCGGGGAACGTAAGATCTACGATATGTGCGATGGGATCGGCGGCGGCCTGGTGATCCTGACCGACCAGAAGATTCACAACGAAACGATCACGATAGAACATCCGCCCGACGACCGAGCCGTGCGCGTTTACAGTCGAGAGCGGCGCATTCTCTATTCAACGGCGAAGGGGGCCCTCGGGCAGCTTTCTGGTCGAACGCGAATCCCGCTCATTTCGAGTGGCGCGGCCGTCGAAGATATAAAGTTCACCTCTGCCGCGCGGTCATCCGCTCTCCTCTACCTGGCTACCGATGGGAAAGGGATACAGGTCTACAACCCGCTGATGCGCAGGTGGGGAAATTCGTTGACCGCATCCCCCGGCGGGCTCTCGAGCGATTCCACACTCGAGGTCCGAGCCGGCCGGAGTTTCCTGGCTGCTAGATCGGATCGAGGAGGCGTTGCCCTACGGCTCGGAAATCGATGGGTGCGGCTGATTGGCGAAGGGCAGTTCGAAATCGAGGACAAGGACATCTCCGCCATGTCGGCCAGTGGAGCCCAGCTCTGGACAGCCGGTCGAAACATCGTTGCTGCTTATCACATTCGAGATCGCTCCTGGTCGAAGCCAATACCCCTCAAGACCAGCGGACATATCCGGACATTGCATGTGGTTGATGGACAACCACTCGCCCTCACTTCGGTGGGAGAGTTATTCAAAGGAAAGAAACTCCTCTCTAAAGAAGTGAAGAGCGTTGCTGCGTACGGCAACACCTTTGTATTTCTGAAAGGTGACGAGCTGAACCTTCGGTCTCGATGGGGCGAAAACAGGCAATCCACAGTTGGCCTGCCCGGAGATGCTCTGCGAGACGTGGCAGAGACCAGGCGTTTCTTTCTCGCTGCATCGGCGACCACTCTTTACGCATATGACAAAGACGCCCGCACCTGGCAGGCATGGGGCGGTCCACCAGGCGGGAAGATCAGGGAGCTGGCAACTGAGGGTGGCGAGGTGTTGGCGCGGACTGAGACAAAGACCTTCCGGTGCGAGCCGCGAGGGCTGTGGCCAGAGGCAGAGGGGGTAAAGCTGAAACTGCGAGGCACGATTCGAGTTGACAATGATTTCTGGATTTGGGTTCGCGAGAACGAGACCATTAAAGGCGCGTTCAAGAGGGCTCCGGACACCCCCGTGTTTGCCAAGATCGCAGGCAAGAAGAAGTTCAGTTTCGACATCGTGAACGACATCAAAGTCGCTGGTGAGACGATCTGGCTTCTCACGAAGGCTGGGCCCCTGCCGCTGCCCCGCAAACCGGCCTTGACTCCTCTGAACAGGCTTGCCATTCCTCCGACCGGACCGGTGGATGATCTTCTTGCAGTATCGTCTCCCGAATTCGGTGTAAAGTTGAAGACTCTGGCAATCACCCCAAGAGAGACGACCTGGGAGTTTTCAAAGGCCAACTCGAAATGGAAGAAGACTTCCGCTTCCGTCTCGGCCAATACCGCGCCGTCTTTCGCACCCGATCACAGGCACACACTCATACTGGATGGCAACTGGAGGGTGGAAGCGGAGAAAACCGGCGGCAGAACCATCCTTCACAAATGGCAGAAATCCGGCGGTCGATGGAAGCCCTTCCGGCTCGTCAACGGACGATGGTCTTTCGAGAACGTGCAATCAATGTTCGCACAAGGAGACGAGCTCTGGCTGGCGTCATCAGACACGATTAAGCGCATCGTGATCCAAGAGGATGCAAAGTATCCGACCGGCATTGAGACCTTCGATTGGCCTAGTCGCATCGGCCCTGCCAGCAGGTTCCGGTTCTTACATGGACGTGAGAACCCGACCTTGATTGCCGAGACCCGCGGCGCCCTGAGTGCTTTTGAGTTCGACCGACTGCAAAAGGGCTGGAAAGCAGTAACGGTAAAACCGGCTGCAAATTTTGAATCAGATGTTGTCGTCGAGATGCCATCGATCCGGTGGATCGAAGATTATTCGAAAGGCGTGCGACTCTCTGCCGCGATCAAATACAGCGACGGGACGGAATCCACCATTCCGCTCGAGCGGCCATTCCCGTTTGACCGTTTCCATTCGGTCCTCCCTGCAGCAGGCAGCGTGTGGCTCTCTACCGATGCCGGGATCGCTGAATGCCTGATGGAACGTTCACGACTGCCGCTTAACGAGGTCCGATTTCACCGCGCGGGCAAAGCTGGCGGGCAGCTTGTTTTTCTTGAGCAGGCACGGGAAGAACTGAAACGCGGTGTTTATTACCGCTCTCCGGACGGGAGCGCGTGGCAGATGCCAGTCCTCGGAAGCGGCCCGAAAAAAGCGGGGCCTGTCAAAGAGACCATTCCAATCCTGAGGCTTTCCGGTGAGGAAGATGTTCTGTATGAATTCGACGGTTTCTGGCGCTGGGTTCGAGATCGCAACTGGGATCACACTGCGAAGCTGGAAAAGCCAGTCGTGAAAATAGAGGCCCTTGATTCCGCAGGCAGTTGGGCGGAGATCGAATTCGAAGGGGGGCGGTTCGCATTCGACAAAGTGAACGACATTCTGACCAGTGAGGGCTTGGTCTGGCTGGCCACGGATGGCGGGCTCTGCGGGTTCGAGATGCAGCCGAATGCAACGGATACCACAGCGCCGCTCGACTTGGCAGGCGCCACCATCTTCCCAGATCTTTCACCCGCGACAGATCTTGTCAGGGACGCGCTCAGTAACCAGTTGTTCGTTCGTCTCCAGAAAAAAGCAAAGTCTGTTTACAGTCTGAATCTGCCAGATGGAAAGCCGCAGAAGATGACTGGCTCGGCCAATCCGTTCCGGAAACGGCCTCGACTGACGGACGGCCGTACCCGCTGGTCTCACCAAGAGGAATACGAGGGCAATCAGCTCGACCACACTCACCTGCATCTCGATATCAGAGGCCCGCGAGGGCTATGGCAGGCAGTCGAGCTCGACCCGGGCCTGCTGCCCATCGATCAGATCCGCGACTTCAAATGCGTGGGCAAAACACTCTGGCTGGCGACGCCTGCGGGAATGGTCGCATGGGATACCTCGAAGTCTCCGGGGGAGCAGCAATTCCGTTTTTACTCGGAGACCGGGGATACGTGGCGGCTGTTGAAAAAGGTCTCTGAAACACAACCTGAGACCAGCGGCGATTTGCTGCCTTCAGAGCCGGAGATCATGTGCCTCTCTCGCGGGGCACGAGGGCTCGAGACCTTTCGATTCAGCAAAGCTCCAGTCGAGGGAAAACACTGGCTGCAACTGGATAAGCCATCCCTCTTCCGCGCCCGGATTGCAGAGGACAGCCACTGGCATTGGTATCGTGAACTGACCGGTATCTCGATCCTCTGGCGAGGATTGCAGTCCCGCCGTCGCGAAATCCGGCAGGGACGCTTCGCCGACGAAACGGCGCAGGCCCTTGCGATGCGTGAAGACAGACTCTTCGCCTGGACCCCTTCCGGCATCGCGCTCTACGCGATGGAGAAGGATGCTCTGAAACTGGTCACCATCTACGAACACCCGGATCATGACTTCGGCGCGATTTCGGATCCGGTAGCCATGGGGTTCGATGGTGCTGCCCTGTATGCCGCGGTCGGCGAACGGGTCATGCGCATTCGTGCAGAAGGTGAGGGCGGCAATTATCTGATCGCAAAAGACTGGCGGCTCGCTCTTCGGGAGCGGCCGGATCGTCTTCTCTTTCGCCCAACTGAAGGAGGACTGCTCCTTGAGGCAGCCCAACATTCGCCGAAGCCCTCTTTCCAATTATTTGAAATCACAGACACCGGCCCCGAGCCTGTGAGCAGGCTGGGGGGAGAGCACGTGTTGGAATTTAGTGAGGGTGTGACGTACGGCGGCGCATCTCTCATGTCAGGCAAGCCACCCACGGCCGGCATCATTCCCTTGCCGGACGGTTACTGGATCGCGGGTAGAGAGAAGGCGGTTAGGCTGCGTTCGCTTGCCCCTTAAATCGCTTGCCGTCTTATTCGTCTGTCCCCATTCGTCTGTCCCTTTCCGCCTGCGTTAGCGTTCCCAGGTTCACAATGCGCTCATCACTTCTCCCGAAGCAGCAATCGTCTGCTCGATATCCTCAGGGCTGTGTGCCGTCGACACAAAGGCTGCTTCGTATTGTGCGGGAGCAAAGTAAGAACCGCGCTCGAGCATCCCTCTGAACCAGGCCGCGTACCTGTCGGTATCCGATGCGGTGGCGGTCGTGTAGTTTGAGACCTCCGACGTGTTGAAGAACATGCACTGCATCGAGCCGACCCTGGTGTGGAAGGTCGGGATGTCCGCCTTCCTGGCCGAATCCTCCAGTCCCGCGGACAGAGTGGCTGCGAGCGAATCCAGTTGCTCATACACACCTGGTTGGCCGAGCGCATCGAGCATGGCATTGCCCGCGGCAACCGCGAGGGGATTACCCGACAGTGTGCCTGCCTGATAGACCGGGCCTTCCGGGGAGATGTGGGCCATGATTTCAGCTTTGCCGCCGTAGGCGCCGACGGGCAATCCGCCGCCAATGACCTTTCCAAGCAGTGTCATATCCGGAGTCACACCGAAATGTGTCTGCGCACCGCCCAGCCCCACTCTGAATCCAGTGATGACTTCATCAAAGATCAGCACAATCCCGTGCGCTTCGGTGATCTCTCGCAGGCCTTCGAGATAGCCGTCAGCCGGCGGAACGACGCCCATGTTGCCGGCGATGGGCTCGAGGATGATGGCCGCGATTTCGCTGCCCTCGGCTTCGCATACCTCTCTTACTTGATCCACATTATTGAACGGCAAAACGATCGTGTTCTTTGCGTAGTCTGCAGGGACGCCTGGGCTCGTTGGTACGCCCAAAGTAGTCGCGCCCGAACCGGCTGCGGCCAGTAAACCGTCCGCGTGGCCGTGATAACAGCCTTCGAATTTGATGATCTTGTCGCGGCCGGTAAATCCGCGCGCCAGGCGGATTGCGCTCATCGCTGCTTCGGTCCCTGAATTCACCAGTCGCACTTTCTCGATTGAAGGAACCGCTTCGACGATCTTCCGTGCAAGTTCGGTTTCTCTTTCCGTGGGCGCGCCAAAGCTCGAGCCCGTCTGCAGGGCCTCCTGAACCGCGCCAACCACCGCGGCATGCGCATGACCGAGGATCAACGGCCCCCAGGAGCAGACGTAGTCCACGTACTCGTTGGCATCGACGTCGGTCAGCCGCGAGCCGCTCCCGGACTGTATGAATCTGGGGCTGGCACCCACTGCACTGAATGCCCTGACTGGGCTGTTCACGCCTCCCGGAATGTAATTTTGCGCTTCCTGAAATGCCGCTGCTGATTTGTCTGATGTCACGTTTTATCCTTCTTCAGATAGGTGATGGAATGCGGGGGCTGTATACCATTCGGTCACGGTGAATTCAATGAAAGGTGCAGAAGACATGGATTCGTGGAGTGATGGAAGAGTGATGGAATGATGGAGTGATGCTGCGTCTTTTCCCGACCCATGTTCCATGTGCCACGTGGGGAGTTGTTCTATGAATGGAGTTCTTCTCTGTTGAGGATTCTGTCCAGGCCCGAAGACACGAGTTGGCAAACATCCCGTGGCTATGTGGAGCTCCACATAACCACAGCAGAGCGAAGTGATGAAGCAGACGAGGATTAAGACGAAGATTGAGACAAAGATTTGGTTGCGGCCCGAGACCGCGGCAGGATAACGACAAAGAAAGGTGGTTCGCGCACAGGCCAACGTTCTACGCGAAGCCGCCGGCCTCCAATTGCTCCATCGTCACGCCTTCCTTTTCCGCGTCTGATTCCTGGCCGGGCAACAGGCGCCGTACCCACTTGCTGATCATGTCCACTTCCAGGTTGACCCGGTCACCAACATT
>Ga0187827_10002205_pt1 | contig 26970 bp, 21 predicted proteins | sample ETNtaG_39_FD_167969 | JGI IMG/M metagenome (GOLD analysis project Ga0187827, IMG submission 167969) | Marine microbial and viral communities from oxygen minimum zone, Eastern Pacific Ocean - ETNP2014_SV_150_PacBio MetaG (Illumina Assembly) | ecosystem: Environmental > Aquatic > Marine > Hypoxic... | reverse complement strand
GGGGATGGTGAATGGTGAATGGGGGATGGTGAATGGTGAATGGTGAATGGTGAATGGTGAATTGGGATGGTGAATAGTGAATGGTGAATGGTGAATTGGGGATGGTGAATGGTGAATGGTGAATGGTGAATGGTGAATGGTGAATGGTGAATGGTGAATGGTGAATTGGGATGGTGAATAGTGAATGGTGAATGGTGAATTGGGGATGGTGAATGGTTAGTGGACGTTGCCGGTCATCAGGCGGGAGAGCTCCACTGAGTAGTTTTCTATTGCCAGGGCGAAGTTTGCGTTGCGGCGCATCCATTCTTCGGCTTCGAAAGAAAGTTCGAGTCCTGCCAGGGCTCGGGGGGCTGTCAGATTCAGTTGGTCGTAAAGGCCGAGGGACTGGGCGTCCGAATGAAAGAACCGAGCGGATGGAATGCCCAGGGCGCGGTAAAGCATGTCACGCCAGAAAGAGTTTATGAGCGGGAGATGTCTCCGAAATTCCTGACGGTGATTCTCTGTTTTGCTGCCACCGGCGGATTTGATCCTGGCCTCGAATTCACCGGCGAACAGGAGTTCGTTGAGCGAATTCAAGGTCTGAAACTTCTCGAGCAGCCATTGGCAGGTTTCATGCGCGTTCTGCTTGTGGAGCTCACGTGCCCGGCCGATGCTGCCTTCGGACATTTTTGCCAGGAAAACGGACTCTTCATCCGTGATGCCCAATTCGATGGAAAGCAGGCTGGCGATTTCAGCCGCGGGCTTGGGAGGGACACGGAATTCCTGGCAGCGGGAACGGATAGTATCGATGAGGGCTTCCGGCATTTCAGTAAGCAGGAATAGATATGAATTTGCCGGCGGTTCTTCGAGGGTTTTCAAGAGCGCGTTCGATGACTCCTCATTCATGAGGTGGCATTCATTGATCACGAATACTTTGTTCTGCCCTTCCATCGGCGCTAGGTGGATCTCGCGCATCATTTCTCTGATCTTTTCTATTTTGAGTTCCTTGTCGCCGTCCTCACGTTCAATCAGACGAAAATCAGCGTGATTGAATGTCTCGATTCGTCGGCAGACGCCACACGCGTTGCATCCTCCTTCCGGGCACAGCAGGAGCCTGGCTGCGTCAAACGCGAGCTCTCTCTTTCCAATGCCTTCCGGCCCAAAAAGAATGTAGGCGTGTGCGAGGCGGCCGGCCTGCCGCGCATGACGAAAGGTATCCAGCAATGCCGGGGCCCTAGAGGACATTTTCGAGGTGCTCCACGATCTGATCGAATACGCTGTCCTCGGGCTGGTCCGCGTTGATGATTCGATAGTTCTCCGGGTCTGAGCGGGCGACTGTCAGAAAGCCTTGCCGCATGTTTTCATGGAACTCTCGATCCCGCTGTTCGATGCGGTCTGCCTCGCGCTCTCTGCGGCGTGGGATGCTGGCATCCACGCTGATATCCAGGATGAACGTGATATCCGGCTTTGCATCCTGAATGCAGAATGCCCCGATCCTCCTGACTTCATCTGCGCCGAGCCCGCCGGCGATGCCCTGATACACCACTGAGGCTGTGAGAAAACGATCGCTTAGAACGACTTTGCCTGCATTGAGCGCGGGCACGATGACCTCATCAACGAGCTGGGCCCGGCTGGCCATGTAGAGGAACAACTCGGTCCGCAGAGACATGCCCGTATTCGAGGGGTCGAGCAGCACGTCCCTGACTTTTTCTCCAATAGCTGTGCCCCCTGGCTCCCGAGTGACCAGGACGGTTTTTCCCTGGAGCTCCAGCGCGGCTTTCAGCTTTTCAATCTGCGTGGTTTTTCCGCCGCCGTCTGGGCCGTCCAGGACGATGAAACTGCCTGACCTGTCTGACATCGAGATACTATTCGCTGGTGGCAAGCTGTCCGGTCCGGCTGCCGGCATCCTTCACCGGTTGGAGGACGAGCAGCGATTGCAGGGCACTGAAATCGATCTCGGGGGTGACTTCCACCTCGAGAAACAGCTCCCTGCGTTTGATGACAGAAACCTTACCAACTAAGAGCCCCGATGGAAACTGGCCGTCCTCTCCCGAGGTGACCACCGTGTCGCCGGTCTGGACATCGACATCGCGCTCCACATATTCCACCTTACAGAGGCCCGGCCGGATTCCCTTGAGAAGCCCCCGCGGCGGCTTGATCTGTTGGATTTTTCTTGCGCCCGGGCGTGCTTCCCGATCCCCGGGCAGGAAGCGAACTGCGGCTCTCATGCCCGGATCGCAGAGCAGGAGGACGCGACTATTCGAACCGTTGACCGACCGGACCTGTCCAACCACCGCGCCGCCGACGGTTACGGGCGCACGATTCTGTACGCCATGGCTGCTCCCGCGATTGATGAGGGCCGAATAGCGGAATGAGTTCGAATCCGCCGCGACAGACCAGGCCGTGATGCCGCTGGTCTCCATGATCTGTGAATCTGCTGCGAGCTCCACCGGCTCTGATATCTGCGTCTGATGGGTCACCAGCGATCGAAGATTCTGCTCTGTTTCAATTTTCTCTACGAGTTGTGACCGGAGTGACGCGACGCGGGATTCGAGCTCGGAGACTTTCTCCCGCAGTTTCTGATTCGCCCCTTTCTCCCGAACAGCATTCGCCGCGTTTGTGAGGGCCTGGAGGATGCTCCTGGAAACGGAACTCCCCGAAGAGCTGAGCGGGGCCAGTGCCATATCTCCGGCATGGGTCATCGGTGCCCGCAGCCACCTGTTCCCGGCATAGAACCCTGCTGAGATGCAAATCAGGCCCAGGATCATCAGTTGGTTTTTGAGGCCCCTACGTCTGGTCATGTTGAGACTTCATACGAGACAGAATACAGGACGGAAATACTCACTCCGATCCGCACAGATCAGAGATTGAGAACGCTTTTGGATTGACGGCTCAGCGGGTCTGACGGCTATCCGACTTCGCCGATACCCTCTTCCAGGACGGACATGAGGAGCGGGTTCTCCAGGGTGATACCGGTGCCTCGGGCCACGCAGGTGAGCGGGTCGTCCGCGGTTCTCACAGGCAGCTTCGTCGATTCCGCGATGGCCTTGTTCAGGCCGCGCAGGAGCGCCCCTCCGCCGGCGAGAGTCATGCCCGAATCTACAAGATCGCCGGCAAGCTCTGGTGGAGTTGCTTCCAGCACACGCTTGATGGTATCGATGATGGAGTCCACCGGTCCTCGGAGGGCTTCACGGACGCTTTCCGAATGGATGGAGACCTTTCGAGGGAGACTCTCCGTGAGGTCGTAACCTCGGACGTCCAGAGTTATCTCCTTTTCGAGGGGCCATGCAGAGCCGATCTTCATCTTGATCTGCTCGGCGGTACGTCCACCAATCTGGAGATTGTGAGTGTCACGCATGAAGTCAATAATGGCTTCATCCATTTCGTCTCCACCGATGCCGACGCTTTCCGCGCTGACGATGCCGGCAAGAGAGAGGACGGCGACCTCGGTAGTGCCGCCTCCAATGTCTACCACCATGCTGCCCCGTGCTTCTTCCACGGGAAGCCCGGCACCGATGCCTGCGGCCTTCGGCTCCTCGATGAGATAGACCTTGCGCGCACCAGCTCGCTCGGCTGAGTTCACCACGGCGCGCTTCTCGACTTCGTTGATACCCGAAGGAATAGCAATCACGACCTGCGGCCTGTAGAGACCGCGGAGGCGGTTGTTGTGAACCTTCCGGATGAAATATGAAAGCAGAGCGCGGGAAGTATCAAAGTCGGCAATGACGCCATCCTTGAGCGGTCGGATGGCTTCGATATTCGGCGGGGTGAGGCCAAGCATTTTCTTGGCCTCTGTTCCGACCGCGTTGCCGTCGTTAATGACTTTGTTTGTGCCCTGCTTTACCGCTACGACCGAAGGCTCGTTGAGGACGACGCCTTTGCCTCTGACATAAACAAGGGTATTGGCGGTACCCAGATCGATCCCCATATCGGTGGAGAAAAACTTGTAAACAAGGTTCTGGATCATTCGTGCACTCCCGGGAGAAGAGAGGAGCATCGCACCCGCTGCAGATGAAGCACCGGCAGCCGCTATGCAATTGAATTAAGAATGCCCTGATGGGCATGTTGGGTTCAGCAGGCTAAGGGCGGGTCTGAGGCGGCCTGCTTAGGTGGGCTGGACGTGGGGGAGGGGGTAAAAGAGGAAAGAAGAGGTTTCAGACTAATTCGGTGGTACGTCAGCGGGCGGCACATCTCCAGGAGGTGCATCAGCCGGTGGTACATCTCCAGGCGGTACGTCGGCCGGAGGTACATCTCCTGGCGGTACATCACCCGGAGGTACATCACCCGGAGGTACATCACCCGGAGGTACATCACCCGGAGGTACATCGCCTGGGGGAACGTCACCCGGTGGTACGTCACCCGGTGGTACATCTCCTGGCGGAACATCACCCGGAGGAACATCTCCCGGCGGAACATCTCCCGGCGGAACATCACCCGGAGGTACATCGCCTGGGGGGGCATCGCCAGGAACTTCACCGCCATCCTCAGTTTCGGTCGTTGTCTCGCCGCCGTCGCCTGTTCCGGTGTCCCCTGCATCGGGGGCAGGTTGCCTGCCTCCGGCTAATGCCTTGTCCGCCTTTACATTGTCCACGACTTGAACACCCATCAGGGCGCAAGCAAGGATGAGGAACACAAACGACAGGAAGGACATCAAGCCAAAGACGTCCCCTTTACCGTGCTGTCTCTGTAGCGAAAGATATTTCATGCAAAGCTCCTTGACGGCTTATTTTTCCAGGCGGTTGGCAATCTTGTCGCCTTGCTGAAACTGAAGGCGCTTGGTCGTAATCTTGGCAGAGGAATACTCGCCAATGACCTTGTCCACCTCAATCCGGCCAACGTAGTTGGCATCCCGGTAAACGATGAATTGCGCGCCAGGCTTAATGCCCTCTGGCCCGCCCTTATCGATGATGACGTAATCGATGTCTGCTTTGACGGCCAGCACTCTTCCACGAATCTGTTTACCTGCGCCAACGACAGTCGCATCACCTGCAACATCAATCAGTATTTGAGGATTGATCTTTTCAATACGGTCAACCAGGCCCTGCAGCCGATCAAATCTCTTTTGAAGCAGGTCCACGTCAGCTTCCAATGCCTTGGCATCCGTCTGAAATTGTACACTCTTCGTGATGCTGTCCAGATACTTGAGATAGAGGCTTTCCATCTCCTTCTTAACGTCTGCAAGTTCCTCTTTCGCTGAATCAGCAGCATTCGCTTTGATCTGCAACTGCTCCTGCAGCCTCTGAATAATAGCAGTGGATTTCTTCCTCTCGTTCTCCGCCTCTTTGGCCAGGTCTTCCGCTGCCTCTCTCTTCGATTTCTCTTCTGTCATATCGTTTTCTGCGTTCGCTCGTGCCTCCTTTTCTTTCTCGATCTCTGAGCTGAGCTTGATCCTGGCTCTTTCGAATTCCTCTTTCCTGGTGGTGTAATCGCTGGCGATGGCCTCCATCAATGGAATGTATTCGGTGATGTCCCCTTCGCCTTTCAGGCTTTCGACTTTGGCCGGCTCACGATAGACAGCTTTGTCCATCTCTGAAAGAAACTTGACGCGCTTATCGACTTCCGCGCTAAGCTTTTCCTTATCATCGACTCGCTGAGTAAAAAGAGTGCCGCTGATGACGACGAATCCGATCGCCAATATAAAATTCAAGATGATAAACATCTTGCCCAGGAAATTCATAATCTAGCTCCTCTGATCTTTAATCTGAAGTGTCTACCTGCGAGAGGAAATGTCTGCAGGGGTGTCTTTTGATATGCGAAATTGGGGCAAATCCACGCAGACTGGGCGCAAGTCGTCCGGCATTATATAGATAGGTCACGTCTGTTCAAGGGAAAACGATGACAGTCAAACACTTTATATCCGGCAGGGCGTTTTGCCCGCCGAATCAGGCAGGTGGTACACGAACAGGTGATTCATGGCAGAGAGAATTTAACGCAAGATTCTGACAGGCTGTATGCTGCTCACCAGCGTCCCGAGTGCGGCTGGCGTTATTGAGTTATCGGGCGATGAGAACTACTGGAGTTCATCACCAGAATCGTGGAAGTGGGATACCAAAAACTGAACCATCTCGTGTAATTGTCAGTGGACAAGGATGAAGCGGACGAGGTGGCGGCCGCGGTGCAGTTTGCCGGCGCGATTCGATCTCGGGTCTGGCTCTGTTCTTCCGGTGGACTGGGACAGTGATCATGAATCTGGCAATCCCTGTTCAGGTTTCGATTCATCAGAGAAATCAGCGGACCAATTCAGATAACTGCGTGATGATTAGGTCCGGATCGGCCTGGGCGGTCTTCAGCATCGGGTTGAGCTCCAGATCAGGATGAATTGGAGAAATGCTATCGGCCAAGTGGCCGAACGGCTCAGCGAAGGGCATCAGAGCCTGGGTCAGGAGTTCAATCTTGTCGATTCAGAAAGAATGGCGGCAATTTGCTGGCTGCCAGTATCGCTCACGAATTCAATGTTTCGCTGGCCTCTGTTGCAGGACGGATCGCCGGGATCGCCGGGGCCTCCGAATCAACAGTCGGGGCATCCACGTCACCATTTGGCGCCATTCCAACGTAGGGCCTCGAGGAGGTTTCTCCCCCATGACTTCCAGGTCATGCAGTCCCGACACATCTGTCATCTCCAGGTCGTGTCTGTGTTCGAAACGGGGATCACGTCACCAGCCTGATCCTGCTGTCTCGGCTTTTAAAGCCCTTCCAATCCAATCGCTTGCGCAACTTTCGCGTCAAGCTGGGCAAAGAACTCTTGCTTGGCGGCATGGGATTGGCTTTTTGAAGAATTGATAGGTAATGTACCTTCGCTTATATGGATAGCCATCCACGGTGGTAGCGAATGGTCGAATCCGTGTCCCTGAAATCTCTAAAGAGCCATTTAGAAATGCACCGACGAAAAGCGAACAAAGTCTCTCTCATTGGCAGTATTGTCTTTTCAGGTCTTTTTCTCAGCCTGACCCTCGAAACTCCAGCGCAGGAGGTCTCCCCTCCCGCCAAGGTCACCGACGCCATGCTGAAACGAGGCGAGGCCCTGTATCTGAAGCAGTGCGCGGCCTGCCATGGTAACAAAGGACTCGGAGATGGGATGGCGTCGTATCTTCTGTATCCGAAGCCAAGGGATTTCAGCCGGGTGGAGTTTCGTCTTATCTCCACCGATAACAGCGTCCCCAGTGACCAGGATCTCTTTCGGACCATTACCCGGGGCATGCCGGGGTCGGCGATGCCGCCTTGGGATCGTCTCTCCGTTGATGACCGTTGGGCCCTCGTCTATTACGTAAAGAAACTGGCCTACGATGGCCGGTTGGAGCAAATGCTCAAAAAGGGCATCAAGCGCGCCAGAGCCGAAAAGATAGCCAAGAAGAAACTGAAAGCCGGCTCGCCCATCGTTCTTCCCAAAGAGCCCGCAGTCAGCATCGCGCACATTGCTCGAGGTCGTCAGATCTACGGGGAAACCTGTGCCGCCTGCCACGGTGCTGATGGCCGTGGCCAGGGAAAAGAGGCCCTTATGGATAGCAGCGGCTACCCCATATCCGCCCGTGATTTCACCCAAGGCATCTTTAAAGGCAGCCCCGATGGCAAAGATCTGGCTCGACGCTTTCTTGCTGGCATGCCCGGTACTCCCATGCCGGTGTTCAAATTCAAGAGCGATGATGACCTCTGGGCCCTCGTTCATTACGTCCAGACCTACGTGAATCCAGGGGCGCAGGCAAAGGTTGAGCAGAGCCAGCGAACTATGAAAGCCACCAAGACAGCGATGACCGAGAAAGACATGGCAGATCCCGCCAGCCCGGGATGGAAGAAGGTTAAGTCCACTTACGTTGCCCTTATGCCCCTCTGGTGGCGCGATGACCGCGTTGAAGGCGTTGAAGTTCGCGCCGTTCACAACGGCTCAAAGATCGCGCTGCGCCTCAGTTGGACAGATTCCTCGAAGGATGACCACGCTCTCAGCCAGACCGCATTCGGCGACGGGGTCGCTGTGGAGCTCTCGCGGCTCGCCGATCCGCCATTCTTTGGCATGGGGGCGAAGAAGGAAGAGGTGAACATCTGGCATTGGAAATCCCATTGGCAGCGGGACCTCACAGCCCACGCCGACGTCCAGGAAGTGTTCCCCAACATGGCCGTCGACCTTTACCAGTCGCTCGAGAAGCCACCCTTTGGCCGGCACTCGAAACCTGCGGAATTCGCCGCTGCTGCCCATCTTCCTCTCTTCCTCACCGGGTGGGGCGCTGGCAACCTCCTTTCCAGCCCCAAGCGGAAATCGTCGGCAGAAGATCTGACGGCTCAGGGCTTCGGGACTTTGGCTACACAACTGAACGGAGGCCAGAACGTCCAGGCCAACGGTGGGTGGACGGATGAGGATAAAGTCTGGCAAGTCGTTTTCACCCGAGACCTTGCCGTTACCGATAAGAAGGACATGGCCTTTGTGCCGGGAGAAGAAGTGAAGATCGCTCTGGCAGTCTGGGACGGCAGTGCCCGTGACCGTGACGGCCAGAAGTCTGTAACCATTTGGCATCGTCTGATATTGGACAAATAACCAGGAGAGAACAGAGCATGAGTAAATCCAATGGATTCTCGCGTCGTGATTTTTTGAAAAGCTGCCTAGTCGCCGGCGGGGGGACCGTCGCAGCACCAGGGGTGAAGCTCTGGGCTTTCGATGTCGCCGAAGAATTTGCCAACCCGCTGGCAGCCTATCCCGAACGGGATTGGGAAAAAATCTATCGCGACCAATATCGGTACGATGACTCGTTTTCCTGGGTCTGTTCGCCCAACGATACCCACGCGTGCCGCTGTATGGCCTATACGCGGAACGGTGTCGTCACGCGCCTCGGGTCCCAGTACGACTATGAGACTTATGCTGATCTCTATGGCAACAAAGCCACGCCGAACTGGAATCCCCGGCAGTGCGCCAAAGGCTACACGTTCCATCGCGTGGTCTACGGCCCTTACCGTCTGAAGTACCCCATCGTCAGGCAGGGCTGGAAGCAATGGGCGGATGATGGTTACCCGTCGCTGACCGACGAACTCCGCACGAAGTATAAATTTGATGCTCGAGGTCAGGATACCTTCGTCAAGATTGCCTGGGAGGACACCTTCCGCTACATAGCGAAGGGCTATCAGAGCATCGCCAAGACCTACAGCGGCGCCGAGGGGGCCAAACGGCTCCTGGGCCAGGGCTACCCCAAAGAGATGGTCGATGAGATGGGCGAGGCCGGCACCCGCACGTTCAAATTCCGGGGTGGCATGGGGCTGCTCGGAGTCATCGGCAAGTATGGCATCTACCGCCTGAATAATTCCATGGCCCTCCTCGATGCCCAGATTCGCGGCGTCGGGCCGGACCAGGCACGGGGGGGACGAAATTGGGCCAACTACACCTGGCACGGAGACCAGGCGCCCGGACACCCGTGGGTCCACGGGCTCCAGACCTCCGACTGCGATTTCAATGACCTCCGCTTCAGCAAACTGATCATCATGGACGGGAAGAATCTGGTCGAGAATAAGCTGACCGACTCCCACTGGTTCATCGAGTGCATGGAGCGGGGAGGCAAGATCGTTGTCATCTCGCCGGAGTACAGCCCACCGTCCACCAAGGCCGACTACTGGCTTTCTATCCGTCCCCAGACGGACGCGGCCCTGTTCCTCGGCATCACGCGGTTCATGATCGACAACAAAATGTACGACGAGAAGTTCGTCAAGGGCTTCACCGACTTCCCACTCCTGGTGCGCACGGACAATCTTAAACGGTTGCGGGCCGCGGAGGTTATCCCCGGTTACAAGTCGGATTTGTCGAAAACCGGGCCGAGCTACAAGATTCAGGGATTCACCGACGAACAGCACGAGAAGCTGGGCGATTACGTGGTCTGGGACCAGGCCAGCAACGGCCTGAAGGCCATCACTCGCGACGACGTCGGCGAAAAAATAACTAAGAAGGGAATCAAACCAGCACTGGAAGGAAAATTTACGGTCAAAATCGCTGGCCAGGACGTGGAGGTTATGACCCTTTTCGAGATGTACAAAGTACATCTCGAGGACTATGACCTGGGCACCGTGAGTGAGATCACCGGGATTGCTGCGGACCAGATCGAAAGGCTGGCAAGGGACATCGCCACGATAGAGCCGGTGGCGATCCACCAGGGCGAAGGGATCAATCATTGGTTCCACGCTACCGAATCAAATCGGGCCTCCTACCTGCCCCTGATGCTTACCGGCAACATCGGCAAGAAAGGCGCCGGTTCCCACACATGGGCCGGGAACTACAAAGCCGCCAATTTCCAGGGCTCGCCCTGGACCGGCCCGGGGTTCAAGGGATGGGTGGCTGAAGACACCTTCAACCTCAACCTGGACGAGAATGCCCACGGCAAAGACATCAAGGTCGGCGCCCGCTGCAAAGGCGAAGAACCGGCTTACTGGAACCACGGTGACCGACCGCTCATCGTGGAAACGCCAAAGTACGGGCACAAGGTCTTCACCGGCCAGACTCATATGCCCACGCCGACCAAGGCGCTCTTCTTCAACAACGTGAATCTCTTTAACAACGCCAAGCATGCCTATGACATGTTCAAGAATGTCAATCCCAAGATTGACATGATCATCACGGCGGACATTCAGATGACCGCCTCGGTCGAATACGCTGACTTTGGCCTGCCTGCTAATTCGTGGATCGAGTTCGAGGACCTGGAGATCACATCCTCCTGCTCGAACCCGTTCCTTCAGATATGGAAGGGAGGCATCAAGCCCGTCTTCGATTCCAAGGACGATCTCGCCATCCTGGCCGGCGTTGCCAACGCGATGGCTGACCTCACGGGCGATAAGCGCTTCAGTGATAATTTCAAGTTCGAGAATGAGGGGAAGCGCGGCGTCTACATCCAGCGACTCCTGGATAGCTCTACGACCACCGCCGGGTACAAGCTCGATGATCTCATGGCCGGTAAGCATGGCCCTCCGGGAGGCGCCCTGCTGCAATACCGGACCTATCCTCGCATCCCATTCTGGGAACAGATAAACGAGGACGAGCCGTTCCATACCGATACGGGCCGCATGCACGCCTATTCGGATATCCCGGAAGCCATCGAGTACGGGGAGAACTTTATCATCCATCGGGAAGGGACCGAGGCCACCCAGTTCCTGCCCAACGTGATCGTCAGCAGCAACCCGTATGTCCGCCCGGACGACTATGGTATCCCACGGGACGCGGAGCACTGGGACGAGCGCACGGTCAGAAACATCAAGCTGCCGTGGAAAGACGTTAAGGGGACAAAGAACTTCCTCTGGGAAGACGGCTATCGCTTCTACCTGTTGACGCCCAAGACCCGCCACCGAGTCCACTCCCAGTGGAGTACTGTCGACTGGCATATGATGTTCGATTCGAACTTCGGTGACCCTTATCGCATCGACAAGCGCACTCCCGGCGTGGGCGAGCACCAGCTCCATATTAATCCCGAGGCCGCGCGAGACCTGGGCATCAACGACGGAGACTACGTCTACGTGGATGCCAACCCGGCTGATCGGCCTTACCGTGGGCACAAGCCTGATGACCCTTATTACAAAGTGGCCCGTTGTATGGTCAGGACCATCTATAACCCTGCTTATCCGTATAACGCCATCATGATGAAGCACGCTCCGTACATTGCCACGGAACGGAGCGTCAAAGCGCATGAAACGCGAAAGGATGGGCGGGCACTCTCCGAAGGTACCGGCTACCAGGCCAATTTCCGCTACGGCTCGCATCAGAGCTGTACTCGTAACTGGCACATGCCCATGCACCAGACGGACAGCCTGTTCCACAAGTCAAAGGTCTACATGAAGTTCATCTTTGGAGGGGAGGCCGATAACCACGCCGTCAATACCGTTCCAAAGGAAACTCTGGTGAGCGTCACCAAAGCGGAGGACGGAGGCTTGGGAGGCAAGGGCATCTGGGCCACCGCCACCACCGGCAAAACCCCCCGCGCCGAAGACGACACCATGAAGCGTTACCTTGACGGTGGCTTCATTACTTGAGGAAGGACTGAGCCATGCCGTATCGAGAACCGGACCCGGAAGACCCGATGCAACGGGTGGGCGTTACCATCCCGGTGGAAGATGATTCTTCCTGCCGTGAGATGGCAGAATGCTTCGCCGAGGAATACGCCCGACAGGGCTGGAATCGCCGCCAACTGCTCGAGATGTTTTCGAGTGCATTCTACTCGGGACCGCACCTGGCCTGGCTGCAGCTCGGCGAAGAAGCCGTTACTGAAATCGTCGATCAGGCGGTCCAAATGTGGAAGCCGATGATTGATAGACAGTCTGAAAATGAGAAGCGCACCAGTAACACCATCATCGATCTCCCGGTCATCCAAACCTGAAGAAGCATCGAGCATTTTGTCTTATCTGATCCTGAAAACTGAAACTTAATCACCAGAGGTCCTGAATCATGCCCCAAGTCCATAACTGGCATCTCGGTCGCTCGATGGAATATCCCCATGAGGAGAACCATCCAAATACGCAGTTCGCTTTCGTGTTCAACATCAACCGGTGCATCGCCTGCCAGACTTGCACCATGGCTTGCAAGTCCACCTGGACTTTTGCAAAAGGCCAGGAGCACATGTGGTGGAATAATGTGGAATCGAAACCTTATGGCGGCTACCCCCGCAACTGGGACGTAAAGATCCTGGAACAGCTGGCGGAGGCCAATCCGAAAGGCCAGAGCTGGGACGGAGAGCCAAACGGTGATGCCAAAGCGCCCTATGGAAACTATAAAGGCAAAACGATTTTCGAGGCCGCACAGAAGAACATCTCTCCCGAAGGGTCCCAACGAGTGCTTGGATACCTCCCCTCCGATGAAGAGTGGCGAACTCCAAATCTCTACGAAGATACTTCCGTTGGCGAGAAAGGCGCGCCGGGCAAATTCACCCGCAAGCCAGAGGAGCTGCCCGTCCACCAGACTTGGTTCTTTTATCTCGCCCGCATCTGCAACCACTGCACCTATCCAGCCTGCCTGGCCGCGTGCCCCCGAAACGCCATCTACAAGCGTCCGGAAGACGGCATCGTGCTCATCGACCAGAAACGCTGCCGGGGTTATCGAAAATGTGTAGAGGCATGCCCCTACAAAAAGCCCATGTACCGTCCCACCACGAGGATTTCAGAAAAGTGCATCGCCTGCTATCCCCGGGTTGAGGGCAAAGACCCCGAAACCAATGGCCACCCTATGGAGACCCGCTGCATGGCCTCCTGCATCGGCCAAATCCGTCTCCAGGGCCTCGCCAAAATCGCCGAGGACGGCTCTTGGCAAGAGGACCGCTACAACCCGCTCTACTATCTCGTCAAGGTCGCAAAAGTCGCTCTGCCGCTTTATCCCCAGCTCGGCACCGAGCCGAACGGCTATTACATCCCGCCCCGTTGGGTGCCCCGCCCCTATCTGCGTCAGATGTTCGGCCCGGGTGTGGACCAGGCCATCGAGCGCTACATGGTCCCCGATCGGGAGCTCCTGGCAGTCCTCCAGCTTTTCCGCCGGACCAACCGGATTATTTTCCGCTACCAGATAGAGAAAGGCCCGAAGATCCACGAGACGGAAATACATGGGAAAACTTTCACCATGTACAATGATACCGTCATCGGTTATGGGAAAGACGATAAGGAAATCTTCCGAACCCAGGTGGAAGAGCCTGTCCACGTCCGGCCGGCGGATCTGCATCAGAACTCCATCTAAAGGAGGATATCAACATGGCCGGAAGCCAAATTTCTTCATCATTCGGCGCCCTGGCGACCTCCGACGAGGAGTGCGCACTGGCGCGGGCAGTCATCTACAACTACCTGTCCATCGCCTACCGCTATCCCACCGAGGCCCATCATCAAGCACTCAAAGAATTGGATGAAGGGCTCCGAGAATCCCTTTACGTTCTAAGTGATGGCGCAGACGACCCGGCTGCGAAATGGTGTTCCGAACTGACGGAGCTCGCTGCCTCGTCCTCGCTGGAAGATCTCGAAGCCAACCACGTAATCCTTTTCAGCCACTCGCCTCACGGTACGTGCCCGTTGTACGAAGGTGAATACGCGGAAAGTGAAGAGGGTCTTCAGCAGCCCCACGAGTTGGGCGACCTTGCCGCTTTTTACCGTGCCTTCGGCCTCGAAATGGCCGACAAGTCACGCCAGCGGGTGGATTTTATCGCTGTCGAATGTGAGTACCTTTCCTTCCTATGCCATAAGCAGGCATATGCTCAAGAGCATGAAGATATGAACCTGGCTGAGCTCTCTCTGGACGCTCAGAAAAAATTCCTCCAGGATCATCTCGGCCGTTGGGCCCCAGCCTTTGCCAGGCAGGTCGTCCGCAAGGCCGACCAGGGCTTTTACCAGGTCCTCGCGCACTTCACTTCGGCCCATGTGACTGCCGACTGCCAACGCCTCGGGGTGCAACCCCGCTCGAACCAACTGCGGGTCCGCCTGGCTGAAAAGCCCCTCGACAGTTGTTTCAACTGCCCTTCCGCAGAGGACTGCGCAGACGGCTCCCTCTTCAGCCCGAACGAAAGCCTGGAGCGGTAATCCATGGAAATCGAGTACGATCCCAGACTCCTGGAATCGGTCGTGTTCCTGGAACTACGGCGCCGTGAGTTGGCCGGTGACACGGACCCGGCTCGGCTGTACCGGGAGCGCATCGATCCTCTTTACGAACTCTCACCTGAGGATCCGAACCGCGAGAGCGGCTTCCGAGATATTCATGCTGAGTCTTTCCGTCTTCTCGGGATGGAGCAGCTCGTCCTGGATTTTCTCAGCGAATTTCCTCTGGTGGAGGAGCACGTGGATCGGATTGTCATCCTGAAAGCGCCATCTCGGAAGGAAGAAGGAGCGGATATGTTCGTCCGTGAAGACGAGGGGGTAGGCGATCACCAGCGCTCGACAGTCCTGCGACTGAGAGCCGAGACATTCCACGAGCCTGAAAGGCTCTCCAGCCTGTTGCGCCGAGAGCTTTTTCACATGTCTGACATGGTGGACCCCGCATTCGGTTATGGGCCCGACCTGAGTGAAGGCGTCGAGACTCTCGCTCACGAGAATCTCATCCGGGACCGATATCGCGTCCTCTGGGATACCTATATCGACGGTCGTCTCTCCCGGAAAGGAAACCTTACAAACGGCAATGAAGAAACCAGGGAAGAGCTTTTTCGAAGGGCTTTCAGTTGCCTTGAGACCCCGGAAGCGGATAGGATCAGGCGGATGTTCTGGGAGTCCGAACATCTGACCCACGGCGATCTCTTAGCGGTCGCGGAACACCACGAGGATTGAATGTCATACCGCAAGATTATGTTGTGCGTGGACAACTCGTCTTTCTCGATGGACGCGACCAGGCAATCAGCACGCATTGCGGATGCCTTCGATTCGAAGGTGGTGGGTGTGCACGTGTACGCGGCCAGCATGCATTTCCAACGATTTATTGACCTGGAACCCACGCTGCCGGAGGAATATCAGGGCCCCGAGAAACTGGCGGAAATGCGTGATGCCCACGATTCCCTCATTGCAGATGGGCTGCACATGATTTCAGAATCCTATGTTCGGGCGGTACGTTCGGAGCTGAATGGCGTCGATTTTGAACCCAAGAACGTTGACGGCACGAATTACACTGAGCTTCTCAAGGAATCCAGGGACGAATATGACCTGGCCGTGATTGGCGCACGAGGGATGGGGCTGGCGGCGACCAACGGGATGTGCCCCCCGGATGCGCTGGGCACTGTCTGTCAGAGATTCATGCGAGGCGCTGAGACGGACGTACTTATCGTCAGAGATAATGCTCCGCCGGATGGCACGATCCTGGTGGCGGTCGATGGCAGCTCCGAATCCTACGGCGCGCTGCGCAAGGCCATCGGCATCGCCAAGGCCACCGGCGCCAAAGTGGAAGCGACGACCTGCTTCGACCCGGATTTCCATCCCGTCGTTTTCGATGCCATCGTGGATGTGCTGTCTGAAAAGGATGCCGAGTTCTTCAACTTTGAAGAACAGGAAGAACTGCACAACACCATCATCAATCAGGGCCTGGCACATTTTTATCAAGGCTATCTCGAGAAGGCCAAAATCGTGGCGCAGGGAAAGGGCTTCGAGATTGAAACTAAATTGCTCGAAGGGAGGCCGGCCTTCGAGGTAGCGAAACGGGCCGGAGAGATGAACGCCTCTCTCGTCGTCGTCTCTCGATACGGCCGCCACCAGACCGGCGAGGTGGATATCGGCGCGACGTCCGAAACCATCGTGAAGATGGTTCCCGGGAACGTCCTGATCATCAACGAGAAATTCAATGAAGAAGACATTCCTGAGCACGAGCAGTCACTCGAATGGACCCAGGAAGCCGAAGATCGCCTCATCCGCGTACCCGGCTTCATGAGGCCCATCGTCCGGAAGGCCATCGAAAACTATGCCCGGACAAACGGGCACGAGGTGGTAACGGCCGAGGTTGTCGGCAAAGCCAAGACGAGCCACGGCGTTCCGATGCCCGGACATGCTGAGGATGACGAGTGACCTGATGGCAAGGACATCGAAAGTGAACATCAACAAGATTCTGCAATAGAGAGAACATTCGCCCTACGGCGCTGTGATGAAATTACTCCGCGATCAAACACAGAAATGGACCGGCCGGGTCGCAGTGCGGCTGCTGATTTTGACGGTTGCCTTCCTGGCAATCTCGTCTTTCACATCCCTCCTCGCTGCGGACAACGCCGCGGGTGAAGGTTACCGGAGCCTCCCCGCTCCTGTTGACAAGTGGATAGACAACCGCACCGCGGTCTGGATGGCCATGCAGCTTCACCTTATGTTCGCGGCCTTCGTCCTGGCCGTGCCTATCTTCGCCCTGATCGTGGAAGTTGTGGGAATGAGTACCGGTGATGACCGGTACGACAAACTCGCCAAAGAGTTCGTGAAGCTCCTTTCCGCGGCCTTCTCGACCACCGCGGCCTTCGGGGGGCTGGCCGCGTTCTTGCTGATTGGCCTTTACCCCAGGTTCACCCAGCACTGGTCCGGGATCTTCCACAAGTCTTTCTACATTTATGGTCTTCTGTTTTTTGGCGAGGCATTCAGCCTTTACCTTTACTACTACTCATGGGAACGGCTGAAAGGCGCGGCGAAGAGCAAACTCATCGGCGCCCTTTGCTCCATGCTGCTTTGGATCTCGCTGCTTCTGTTCATGCTCCTGATATGCGTGAGCATGGTCTATCCCCGCTGGGTGGATTCCATGATGGCGAATCCGCGTTCGTGGGGGCTGGGGTTGCTGGCGGTCTATGTCGTGGGGCAGATCGCCATATGGTCGCTCACCGCGTCGAAGAATTTCGGCACCCCGCGAATGGCACATCTCGGTCTGGGTCTTCTGCTGAATTTCTTCGGTACATTTCTGATGGTCCTGGCCAACTCGTGGGCTACACACATGATGGCGCCGAGCGGGGTCAGCCCTTTGGGAGAATTGAACACCAGCCTGTGGAACCCGGAGACAAAGGAATGGCTCGGATCGATATGGAAGGCAATACACAACCCCCTTTGGAAGCCGGTGAACGTCCACCGCCTCATCGCCAACGTTACTTTTGGGGGCTTTATCGTCGGCGCCTATGCCGCTATCCGTTTTCTGACCACACAGAAAGAGGAGCAAAAAGCCCACTACGACTGGATGGGTTACCTGGGCAACTTCATTGGGATCGCGGCCTTCATCCCACTGCCCTTCGCCGGGTACTACCTGGGACGCGAAATCTACGGTGCCAACCCCAGCATGGGCTTGTTGATGATGGGGGGCGGCTTCTCGTGGGCCTTTATCATTCAGGCGATCCTCATCGGGATTATTTTTATCGGCGCAAATTACTACCTCTGGATGGGGATGGGGAGGGTCGAAGGAGATGATCCGTACGCGCGTTACATCAAGTTTATTCTCTGCGTCCTCTTTCTCGGGTTTGCCGTGTGGCTCACGCCGCACAACCTGCCCTTGAGCGGCGAGGAACGGGCCCTGATTGGCGCGCAATACCACATGTTTTCGAGTTGGTTCGGTGTGATGGTGGCCAAGAACTCTGCGGTGCAGTTCATGATACTGGCCACCTTCTACAGCTTTCTGCTCTATCAGCGCCGAAGCAAGGGAGACCCCGTGCCTTTCAAGGAGCAGGGCGTCCCAGGCTACGTCACCGTATCCGTCGTAGGAGTCATCTGCATTCTTTTCCTGGGCAACAACTTCAAAAGCCTGGAGCATGAGTCGCTCGCAGGAAAACTGAAAATCCCTGCCGAGGGGAAATACACCTTTCATGTTTCGGATAATCACGGGGCACACCTGAGTATCAACGGCCACGCGCTCAGAACCGGCGAGATCATGTCCCTCAAAGCAAAAACTCACGATGTCCGTCTGGACTACTGGAAACTGGGCGGAGGAGGCCAGGTCGCTCTCGAATGGGAAGCAGAGGGAATGGGCCGCCAGGAGTTGACCAAAGAGGCACTGGGCCTCAGCGGCGAGAAAACGGAGACCGAAACCGGTTATCTCCGGCATCTGCAGATTCTGCTTGGGATGCAGATAGCCGCCATTGTCATCGCGGCTGTTCTTACTTTCCTGAGCCATGGCAAGCTCGGCCAGGTCCTCATGTTCGCTGTGACCATTTACAGCACGGTGATCCATCTCAGCGTGGTCATCGGTTACGACATTATGGCCAAAGCGAATCCGCTGCTGAGAGTGGTCTCCGTTACCCAGGTTCTGCTGGTTATTTCCTGCCTCATCTTTGTCACTTTCCTCGATGTCTTTTTGTTCCGAAAAGCGAAGACAATGAAGATCAGATGGGGCAGCATGCCGGTCCGATCTCAGTACGTCCTGATCCTGTTGTGTCTCACCATCGTCATGTTGATGGGGCTGATGGGATTCATCAGGTCTGGTCTCCGAGAAAACTGGCACGTGCTTTACATCCTTCGAGATACCTCGAAAACAGCATTCACGCCCACTTACGCCTACATGGCAAAAGTCGTCGCCATCATATGCTTCATCTTCTTCTCGCTGGTATCTTTCGTTTTCTGGCTTTCCAGCCTCGGAGATAAGAAAGCAGAGAATGAAGAAGCAGCGCCTGCCATTGCCGAAGGTGACAGCGAGTCTTAAAGAATCGATCCATAGATCGAATCAGTCATGAGAACTTTTCTTCCCATCATTGCGTTTACGTTGGCCTTCCTCGCATTTTTTGCCGGGGTCGGCTGGTACGTGGACAAGGTCTCCGGCGCAAAGCCAGCGATCATTGGAGAGCTGCCGGTAAGCGTCGAATCCGGCAAGATCCTCTTCTGGGGCAAGGGCACCTGCCAGAATTGCCACAAAATCGGCGGCGAAGGGTCCAACACCCGCTGCCCTGACCTGGCCGGCATTGGAGCAACGGCAGCAGAGCGGGCAAAAGAGATTAACGAGAAGCTGAAAGCCGAGGGAAAACCCGCCGACTTCGATGCTCACAGATATATGGTCGAGTCCATCGCAAAACCGAGAGCCTACATCTCGGGCGGATTCCAGCCGATTATGCCCAAAGTCTTCGAGACTGTTCCTTTGAGCCGGAAGGAAGTCCTCTCTGTCCTTCTCTACCTTCAGACGCAGGGAGGCGATGAAGATCAGGCGGGCCTTGAAAAGTACATCGGAATGATTCCTGAAGAGCTGATCCCCCCCGAAGAAAAAGGCCGCAGGCTGTTCCATGAACCCAAGTCACCTGCCGCTTGCGCCCAGTGCCACAAAATTGAAGGTAAAGGGACATCGACCGTGGGGCCCGATCTGACGGGCATCGGAGGAGTGCAGACCGCGGGGTATCTTCTCGAATCCATCCTCTTCCCCAGCAAGACCATCGTTGCTGGATACGAACAGTACTTGATCAGAGACGAGGATGAAGTTCTTTACGCGGGCCAAGTCTTTCGGTCCTCAGACAATAAGAGATGGAGTCCTTCAGAGGGAACTGATTTTGAAGATTGGCTCGGCGATGACGACAGCATTTATTTCGTGGCTCCCGACAACAAGAAATCCGACCCCATAGCCAAAGATGAGGTCTACGAAGACGACATCGAGACCGGCCCGATGAAACAAAAGCTCTCGATGATGCCCGCGGACTTTGCCCAAAAGCTGGAGATGCAGCAGGTACTGGACATTGTCGCCTATCTCATGTCTCAAAAATGATGCTCGCAAGAAAGAGCGCCTGAACCGATGAATGATCGAAAATCCAATCTTGCTCCCATGTGCGTCCTGACACTGGTCATCATTTATCTGCTTCTCGATCTGGGTGTGCCATGGCTGCTTAAAGTGAAGCTGCACCGCGAAGCCATGGTGCCGACCCCTTCCACTCTCATGCAGTGGTTCATGGCCCTCGGCGTCATCGCCTGCTTCATTTACGTGACCTCCAGTGACGTTCGCCTGCGGGATTTTCTCCTCTTCTTTCGGCCCGGCGGCAAAGGCGCCGGTGAGCTCGTGAGAAACGCCATCCTGGTGGCCTTCCCCCTCGTCGTTGCCTGGACGACCTTCTCTCTGCTCAATCCGGGCGCTGCGGCCCCGGTCGAGCTCCGCGTACAGCATCCTTCCAGCGTGCCGGAAAAATATCGGACACTTGAAAATCCCTTCCGTAATCCGACAACCGAGATGCTTGCAAAATTCAAAGAGGAGAAGGGCCTCGACCTCGAAGGCGACGCTCTCGCCACCGCTTTCGAGCAATCATGTATCGAAGAGGGCCGAATCCTTTACCAGGCCACCTGCCGCGTCTGTCACGGAACCAAAGCGGATGGCAACGGTCCCTTCTCACGAGGCTACCGCCTGCGGCCCGTCGATTTCACCATCAAAGATACCATTGCAACTCTTGTAGAAAGCGTCGTCTTCTGGCGGATTAAGGAAGGTGGCTCCAAACACGCCGGAAGCGGGCTCCCGAACGAGTCAAGCCCATGGGATTCCGCGATGCCTGCCTGGAAAAAAGATTTCACAGACGATCAGATATGGAAAATCATCATGGCCGAATATGACACCGCCCATGTGCAGCCACGAAAACCCGAGGCACTCGAGCATTGAGAAAGCAATTGAATTAATGGAACACAATCGTTTTCACATTTTCAGGCCCGGCCTCGCCATGACGCTCTTGATGATCCTCATCATGGCGGCTGAGGCCCAAGAGCACCACTGGCGTAATGTCGGCTGGCTGGATGTCCCCGTCGATAACAGCGCCAAGCCGCCGGAAGATGATGCAAACCGTGAGGCCGGCCGAAAGATCTACTTCAATAAATGCTACTTCTGCCATGGCGACAAGGGTGACGGTCTGGGCGCGGCCGAAGTCCAACGCATGGACCCGCGCCCCAGGGATTTCACCAGAGGCAAATTCAAATTCAAAACCGTCATCGGCGATGAGCCGCCCACCGATGAAGACCTTTACAGAACTCTCACCCGCGGCGTCGTCGGCACGGCCATGCCTTACTGGGCCTTCACCGGGCAGACCGGCAACTGGGAGAATTTCCGTTATCTGCTCAGCCCCGAAGAGCGGTGGCAAGTCATCTATTTCTTTAAGACTTACTCCGTCAGATTTAAGCCCGGCCTGGAAATCAAGATCGCAGAGGCAAAGGCAGCCCTGGAAAAGGGGGGGCTGGAAAGCAAAGTCGAGAAAAAGGTGAAAAAGGATCTCAAGCGTCTCGAAAGATGGCTCAAGAAATATGACGAAGATCGGCAAAAGTTTCCGCCGCTCGAGATCGGCAACGGGCCTCCCGTCACACCGGAACTGATTGCAAAGGGCAAGAAGCTGTTCGATGAAGTCGGAGAGTGCCTCAAGTGCCATGGCGCAGAGGGTCGCGGCGAAAAGATGGAACGCAAAGATGATGATTGGGGCTTTCCTATCGCTGCCGCCAATCTCACCCGTTCGATCAACTTTAAGGGTGGGAACGGAATCCGCGAGATCTTCCGCACCATCACCACCGGCATCAACGGCACTCCCATGCCTACCACCGCGGGGATGTTTTCTAAGGAAGACCCCGCGGCCGATGAAGCGGCCCGGTGGGCCATCGCCGCGTACGTCAACCATCTCTCGACGACAATCCATCCAAAAGTGAAGTCTTCAAAGACTGTCCTGACGGCAGACAAACTCGAGGGCGATCTGCCGACAACGCCGGACGACCCGGCATGGGAAGCCGCAGACGTCATTGATGTAGCCCTGAGCGGGCAGGTCATGGTCGAGCCCAAGCAATGGTGGCCAACCGTCAACTACATCACGGTCAGAGCGCTTTACAACGCAGAGAAAATCGCCTTCAAGCTCTCCTGGGATGACCGCACGAAGAGCCTGGGGCAGCCTCCCAAGACAGAGGACGGAAAAGAGCCGAAGGAGGTCTTCCCTGACGGAGTCCACATCCAACTGCCCTCCAAGATTCCCGATGGCCCGGTCAAGCCCCATTTTTTCCTGGGCACACCCGGAAACAAGGTGAACCTCTGGCATTACCACGCGGACAAGGACGGTGATGCCAAATCCCCCGTCGAAGAACGCACTGCCTCCGGTTCCAGCCGACCGCCCAAAGCTCATCCACCTGAAAGCCAGCAGGTGGGCGGCAAGGGAGCCTACGCAGATGGCCAGTGGGAGGTCGTCATGATTCGGGACCTCACGACTGAAGATAAAGACAACGACATTCAATTTGCCCGCGGGAAGCTGATCCCGCTTTCTTTTTCCGTCTGGGACGGCGACAATGGGGACCAGAGCTTCAAAACCTGTGTCTCCACCTGGTATTACTTGATTCTTAAAACTAAAACACCGGCCGCGGTCTACCTGTGGACAGTAATCGCATTGGTCCTGGCGGTTGGCGTTGAATTCTGGCTGGTCAGAAAGGCCGGTAATACGTAAAACGTAATACGTAAGCCCAGGCTTGGATGTCCTAGCCATAGCTAGTAGTCCGAGAGGGAGGAGTTTTTACGGATTTCAGGGGCAAAGCCCGGGCTTTTACACCGAAGGTGCCTTACAGCCCAGGGTTCGCGGGCCTCAGCGAGCTAGCGTCGGTTTCATGTCGGTCCTTTATCTCACATAGACACGGCCCGAACCCGCACCAACCACTACACTTACTCATTACGTATTACGTATTACTCATTACACAACTCACTTACCGGAGGATTTCCAATGAAATCTCTTTCAAACTTCAGTCGGTCGGCCAGCTCTGCTGCTTTGGCAAGTGCCCTTCTGGTGGCGGCTCTTTTTGTGACAGGTTGCGGTGGAGGCGACAAACCAAAGGAGGTCACCAAGGAGCAGCCCACCGAAAAGCCGCCGACACCGGTAGAGGAAGAACCAGCGCCGGAAAAGGAGACACCCGAACCGGAAAAGGAGGCGCCCGAACCTGAAAAGGAAGCAGGCAAAAACCTGGGTACCGGAACGCTCAAGGGCAAAGTTGTCCTGAAAGGTACTCCGCTTGAAAACAAGATGCTTGATATGAGCACGGACGACAAAAAAGAGTGCGAGAAACTGCACGAAGGCAAAGTCTCCGCCGGTGTCGTCATCGTCGGGGATGGGGGCGCGCTGAAGAACGCCATTGTCTACATCTCCGACGGGATTGATGATGAGTATTCGCCTCCTGATCAGGTCGCGACCATCGACCAGAAAGGCTGCACCTATTCGCCCCACATCTTCGCTATCATGGTTGGCCAGAAGCTGAAAATTACGAACAGCGATCCGTTCCTGCACAACATCCACTCTTTTCCCGCCGATGATCTCAATAAGACCTTCAATTTCGGACAAAAGAAGGGGGATGAATTGGTCGAGGTCCTGGAAGAAGAAGAGTTGGTTCAGTTCAAGTGCGACGTGCACAAATGGATGAGCGCCTATGTCCGGGTCTTTCCACATCCCTACTTTGCCGTTACCGGCGCCGATGGCTCTTTCGAGATAAAGAATGTCCCGGCCGGCAAGTTCACCCTTTCCGTCTGGCACGAGCACTACGGCAATCCCTACAACGCGGATGATGAAACCGAAGAGCTTGAGCAGGAAGTAGAGCTAGGCGAAGGAGCATCAAAAGAAGGCATCGCTTTTACCTTTGAAGCGAAGTGAACCCCGCGCTGTCAGGGAGTGCTGTTCAATTCTGTTACGGTTAAGTGATCAGCCGGCGGACAGGTCAGCCCGTCTACGATGCAATGATGATCCTGCCCGGGCCACCGGTCGCGGCAACCACTGCCGAGGGCAATCGTGAGATTTGGGATCTCGCTCTGTTCGTCGAGGTACGCTCCTCTGCCCGGGGAGCTTATGTGCAGCCGATCAGTCCGATCTGCTGCAGATGATGCAAATGTCCGGCGTCCTCATCCTGCAAAATCTTCACGTCAGCGGTCTGCATGACGGGATATTTGCGAAATTCTGCGCTAGAATCACGTCTTATCTTAGCGAAACAGTGGGGTTACTCGCGCCGCCACAGCCTTCCGGAACACCAAAGCAGTGAACGGGCATCCGGAGTCGCTTTCAATCCTGGTAATTGGACATGAATCCCACTGGTATCGTCTTTGACATTCAGCGTTTCTCGATCCACGACGGGCCGGGCATCCGCACCACAGTGTTCTTGAAGGGCTGCCCCCTGCAATGCCCCTGGTGCCACAATCCAGAGGCCATGATCCGCGAGCCGCAACTGCTTTTCTATGAGGATAAGTGCATCCGCTGCGGCCGGTGTTTTGACGTATGCCCAGTCGAAGGAGCGCTGAACATGGACGGCGAAGAGAGGGTGGATCGCGATCTTTGCACCGAATGCGGCAAGTGTGCGGAGGATTGCTGTTCCGAAGCTCTTGAGATGTGCGGTAAAGAGATGACAGTCGACGAAGTGATCGCCGAGGTCGAAAAGGACCGGCCTTTCTATGAAACCTCCGGCGGCGGCATGACCGTGTCGGGCGGAGAACCGCTGAAACAGGACCGGTTCACTATCGGGCTCTTGAAAGCTGCGAAAGAAGCCGGCCTCCACACAACTGTCGATTCATGCGGTCTGGCCAGCGAAAGTGCCGTCCGCGAGGTCGCGCCTTACACCGACCTGGTTCTGTTCGATCTCAAAGTCATGGACTCCGCGGCCTCCCAGGAGACCATCGGGGCCTCCAACGAACATATCCACGACATGCTGAATCTCTGGGATCAACTGAATGTTGATATCATCATCCGCATCCCCGTGATTCCTGGTTACACGGATTCGGAGGAAAACGTGCGCGGCGCTGCAGCCCTGGCATCCCTCGTTTCCCGCGTCAAGAAAGTCGACCTCATGAAGTTTCACCGTCTGGGCGAAACGAAGTGGAAGCGTCTGGGAATGGAGTACCCGCTCAACGGGGCCGTTCCACCCAACGACGATGCCATGAATCACCTGAAAGCCCTCGTGGAATCCCACGGACTAACAGCAGAAGTGCAGGGGTAGAGTGAATCGGCAACCTTTCCGATCCGTCTAATCCGTCCGATCTGACAACAGCCCATGACGACCACCTTCGCTGAACCGGCCCACACGACACTCCTCGAATCGCTGGACAGCCTGGAGGAGTACTTTGCGGCCGGGTTCATGTCTGCTGGCGATTTGGATGCAGTGATGGACTCCAGCGTCCCGGTCGTGGCCCGCATGGCGAACGGCATCCGGCACCATCTCGAAAACTGTCCGCTGCCCCCGTACAACGGGGAGGTCTACTACCCCAACGGTTGCTCTTTCTGGGATAATGGCGCTGCCGTGTGGCACCACTACGTCAAAGTTTCGTATGACCGGAATCGCCTGGCCGCCAAGAGGGAGCTTGCGTCCGGCGAAGAGGAGCACCGTGCCCTGGATGCCCTCGAAGCTTTCTGGGAAACCTTGCCGGGCGCAGGCGGATATACCCACAGCATCCCCAATTACGGCCGCCTGCTCGCTGAAGGGCTCCGGGGATACGAAGACCGCATCCTCGAAGGTAGACGGCGCGCCCAAGCTCAAAGCAAAGCTGACAGCCTGGAATTCTACGAATCTCTCCTCATCGTCATTGATGGCGTGCGCACCCTCGTTCGCCGGATGACTGAAAAACTGAGTGCGACAACCTGCGAGACACCACAGCAAGATGAACGACGCAAGTGGATGCTTGAAGCCCTGGAAATCGTCCCCGAGCATCGGCCCCGCAGCTTCTACCAGGCGATGGTGGCCACTCACTTCTTTTTTACACTCGATGGATGTGATGACCTTGGACGCTTCGACCAGGACCTTCTTCCTTATTACAGGTCGGACCGTGATGCAGGCCGCCTGGAACGAGAGGATGCTCTGGAGCTCATCCGCGCGCTCTGGAAACACGTGGACGATTCCTACGCTTGGAACTGCGCCCTTGGAGGAACTGGGCCCGACGGCGAAGATGCCACCAATGAACTGACCATCCTGGCCTTGGAAGCCGGTCGCTCACGGCGCCGGCCAAACCTGGCGCTCCGGCTCCGCAAAGATACACCCGACGAAATCTGGGATACCGCGCTGGACACGATCTCCACCGGCTGCGGCCTGCCTGCACTTTACTGCGAAGAAAATTATCTTGAGTCCCTGCGGGAGGCAGGGCTCGAAGTGCCCAATGAGGACATCACGAAATTCGCGTTCGGCGGATGTACGGAGACCATGATCCACGGCTGCTCGAATGTAGGCTCCCTCGATGCCGGCATTAATCTGCCGGCCCAGTTGGTCAAGTCGCTCCACGCCGACCTGGAAGGCTGTGAGACTTTTGACGAGTTCTCTGAATGTTACCGGGAGCAATTGCGCCGGGAAGTCCGGCGGATCGTCGACAGCGTCAATGCATCGCAGGAGACAAAGGCGAGCCACTATCCGCAGTTGATCCGCTCGCTTCTCATCGACGACTGCATTGATTCTGGCGTGGAATACGCGGCCGGCGGCGCTCGCTACAACTGGAGTGTGATCAATATCGAAGGGCTGGCGAACGTGATCGACTCCCTCTGTGCCGTTCGCGAAACGGTCTTTGAAACACAAGAGATCAGCCCGTCTCAATTGCTGGCGGCTCTCAGAGACGATTTCAACGGTCACGACCAGGTCAAGAAACGGCTCGAACAATGCCCCCGGTATGGCAACGGCGACGAGCGCGCTGATTCGGTGGCCAATGAAATCTCGTCA
>Ga0187827_10002202_pt1 | contig 26982 bp, 25 predicted proteins | sample ETNtaG_39_FD_167969 | JGI IMG/M metagenome (GOLD analysis project Ga0187827, IMG submission 167969) | Marine microbial and viral communities from oxygen minimum zone, Eastern Pacific Ocean - ETNP2014_SV_150_PacBio MetaG (Illumina Assembly) | ecosystem: Environmental > Aquatic > Marine > Hypoxic... | reverse complement strand
GGTATTGGTGTGGGCAGGACAGGACTCGAACCTGCGACCTCTTCTTTGTAAGAGAAGCGCTCTAACCAGCTGAGCTACCCGCCCGAGTTTGCAGAAAGTTTACCACATTCGTGCTGCCAGTTGTGCAGGGTTCTGGCAGAGTTCATGCACCTTTACGGGGGGTGCGTACCCTTGACAACCAGCGAATAAGTAGTAATATTCAGGTCCTGAAGTTCAGTCACTGAATATTGATTTGGATGGAATAATATGGATACCTCTCTTAACCCTGAAAACCTGCACGAGCTCCGCATTCTGGAACAGATTGAGCAGGAACCGGAAACGACACAGTCTGACCTGGCTGCCCGACTAGGTGTGGCTGTTGGCACGGTCAACTGGTACGTGAAGCGGCTAGTGAAAAAGGGCCATATTAAAGTCACGCGCCTCCAGCGTCGGCGGTTGCGCTACCTGATTACCCCTGATGGTATCACCGAGAAAACACGCTTGGCTATGGAGTATGTGCAGGTGAGCATGGGTATGTACCGTGCTACGCGGCAGCAGGCGCGCGAGCTGCTCGCAAAGGCGCGTGAGGCCGGTTTTCAGAGCGTTTCTGTTTCTGGCCAGGGTGATCTAGTTGACGTGTGCCGGCTTACGTGTCTTGAGCAGTCGATCCCGATGGCAGCTCCGGATAGTGATGGGGAGCTGCCGGTGCTGCGCGTCTCCGGTTCGGCAGTGATGTTGGAGATGCCGGAGGCCTGATATGTGCAAACAGTGGTACGTCCTCCAGTCCAAGCCGCACAAAGAGCGCCAGGTTGCTTCGTTGCTGCGCTCACGCAATCTGGAGGTTTTCCTGCCCTTGCTGCGCTGTAACCCGGTGAACCCGCGCGCGGCGCGCGAGCGACCTTATTTCCCGAACTACCTTTTTGCGCACGTGGATCTTGAAGTTACTGGTCTGAGTCCTATGCAATGGACGCCAGGTCTGTTGCGTATGGTGGAATTCGGCGGTGTGCTCGGCACCGTGCCGGGAACGCTCATCGTGCAGTTGAAGCGGCGTCTGAAGGAAATTCGCGCCGCTGGCGGCCTTGCACTTCAGGGGTTGCGCGCCGGCGACCGCGTCCGCGTGACCGGTGGGCCGTTTCAGGGATACGAGGGTGTGTTTGATGCACGGCTTTCCGGTACTGACCGTGTGCGCTTGTTACTAGAGCTCATCGGTGACTCCCAGCGCCGAAGCAGTTTGCAGCGTTCCATTCCGGTCGAATTGAACGTGGGCGAAATTGTAAAACTGCGGGCTTAGAACTAGCGAAGGCATCGTTCCCCGAATTTGTGTGACCGGGTGAACGGCCAGTTGATTGTGGTAATCCGGCGTCCGTTTTGCTGGCAAAATATTGTTGCACCCTAGAGATGCTCAAATAATCGAGCATGTCAAAAGGGCGGAGCGTTGGCCGAAATAGATAATCGCAAACGTTGTAACTACATAACAAGATGCTAAAACTCTACTGGCGAATCGTATTCCAACCGTACTTCTGGCTCGTATTGCTGATCTCGGCGGCGACTTTTGTCAGCTCCATTGCGGAGGTGGCTAGCATAGGCATGATTGTCCCCGTTGCTGGTCTAATGATAAATCCAGAGGAATCGGCGACGAATCCAATCAACATGGTGCTCTCCCAGCTCGGCATGTTTTTTGGGATGGAGCCGGACCAGAAATCCTGGGTGCTGATTGGCATGGGCATTGTTGCCCTACTAGTGGTGATTAAGAACGTGTTGGTTGTTGCCAAGACGCGGTGGGTAAACATTCTATTACATACAGTAGCAAGGGTTACTCGTATAAGGGTGTTCGAGGCTTATATGCGGGCCCAGTATTCTGAGATTACGCGTCGTGGTCGTGGTGTCATGTACGAAGATATCGATAAAGCATCTGGTGGTGTAGGTAATGCGATATTTGTGGGCGTACAACTCCTTACTTCGGTGACCTATGTGATAACTGCACTGGGGTTGTTGTTTTATATCTCGTGGTGGATGACGTTGGTGGTCGGTGGAGTGGCGTTGTTATCTGGTCGCTACCTTAGTTCTTTGCTAGAAGGTCGGTCAAAGCTGATCGCACGCCGTATTTATGATTTAGGACAGCGTCAAACTGCTTTATTGGTTGACGCCCTCGATGGCGTTCGCGTAGTCAAGACACATGTGTTCGAAACTAGTACCGTGGCTCGTGCCAATGCGATTCAGAGCGAGTTGATGCCACTACACGTACGTGCAATGATGTTGCGGGATGTGCCAACAGTATTTTTTGAGGTTGCCGGCATCATGCTTGTTGTTCTCATGGTGGGAGGAACATTTACTTTTCCGATTATCAACTTGACACTTCCACAACTTATGGCAATGGTGGTTGGCTTGCGTCGCTTGTTGCCAGCGCTCAGCGGGGTGAATACTACTCTCGTGCAGCTCAGCGGATCCTTGCGACATATTGAAATTGTGGATGAGGTCTTGAACAAGGTGCCAGCGGAGCAGTCAGGAAGCCTCTGCGTTTCGCAAAGCGGTGTAAAGAAAGTCCAGTTGGATCAGGTGTCATTCCACTACCGTGGCCACACTGATGCACGGGTGCTAAATGATGTAGATTTGACGTTCCGTCGTGGCCAAGTAACTGCCTTGGTAGGCCATACTGGTTCTGGAAAAACTACAATCGCGGACTTACTGGTGCGGTTATACGATCCGATTTCAGGTCGGGTTCTAGTGGACGGTATTGATTTGCGGGAGCTAGACTTGGCAGCCTGGCGCCAGAGTATAGGATACGTGGGACAGGATACGTTTCTGTTCAACAGCACCCTGCGTGACAACATTGTCCTCTGGAATGAGTCTGCATCGCAAGCGGCAGTAACCTGGACGGCGCAGGCAGCGCAGCTAGATGAGTTTGTGCAGTCGCTGCCGGATGGATATGATACGGTCATCGGTGACCGAGGGGTTAAACTGTCTGGAGGCCAGCGCCAGCGTGTTTCAATCGCGCGCGCCATTCTGAACAAACCGGAAATATTGATTTTCGACGAGGCTACTAGCGCGCTCGACACAATCACTGAAAGGGCAGTTTTCGCCGCAATTAGCAGGATGCGCGTCGACGCCATTGTAATCGTGATCGCGCATCGCATGAGCACTGTCCAGGATGCTGACAACATAATAGTATTGGAAGGCGGGTGTGTAGTGGAGCAGGGCAAACATGACAACTTGATGGGCGCGCGTGGCCATTATTGGAGCTTACACGAGGGACTGGAACTGGAAGGGGAGCTGGAATCCGCGTCACATGCAGTGGATACTTTGTGACCTATGTATAGACCGTTGTTGCTAAAGACACATGGTTGCCTTCAGTAGTTATGTGGTGGTGACCATATGACCAGAAGAGTACTGGTCACTGGTGGCGCAGGGTTTGTCGGCAGCCATCTTGTAGAGCGATTACTAAGGGCTGGTTATCAAGTGACTGTATTGGACAATTTTTCTACCGGAAGACCCGAGAATCTGGAGCAGTTTAGGAATAACTCCAGGCTAAGTATTCATGAAGTGGATGTAGCCGAGTTCGAGGCGGTTCAACCATTTGTTGTGGGCACGGACTGGGTGTTCCATCTGGCCGCCCTGGCTGATATCGTACCTTCCATTCAGAAACCGTTGGATTATCATAGGGCGAATGTGGATGGCACAATTGCTGTGCTGGAAGCCTCCCGAAATGCCGGAGTTAGCCGGTTTGTGTATGCAGCTTCATCATCTTGTTACGGTATCCCTGATACCTATCCCACCTTAGAGACTGCGGCGATACGTCCCAATTATCCTTATGCGCTTACCAAATATTTGGGTGAGCAAATTGCACTTCATTGGGCTAAAGTGTACGGCTTACCAGTTTTGTCACTTCGCTTGTTTAATGTCTACGGCCCTCGCGCACGTACCTCTGGCACATATGGAGCTGTATTCGGTGTTTTTCTGTCTCAGAAACTGTCAGGTCTACCATTTACTGTTGTAGGTGATGGTACTCAAACACGTGATTTCACTTTTGTAAGTGATGTTGTCGACGCTTTCACACGGGCCGCGGATTCGCAAACCGTAGGTGAGGTCTTCAATGTTGGTTCGGGCAAGACCTACAGCGTCAATCAGCTTGTTGAGTTGCTCGAAGGAGAAGTTGTGTTTATCCCGAAACGCCCGGGTGAACCCGACTGCACTGTTGCGGATACCACCAAGATTAGGTGTGAAATGGGATGGCAGCCTCAGGTTTCCTTTGAACAGGGAGTTCAAATTATGCTGGATAATATTGATTATTGGCGGAAATCCCCTGCTTGGGATCCCGAGTCTATCTCCAAAGCGACCCAGGATTGGTTTGCTTATTTGGGTCAAACTTAACGTCCGTATGGTTATGCAACATCAGCCCTAGCATCCCACTCCTATGCTTCTGAATCACAAAGTTAAGGAAATTGATGAGCTAGCAGCTCTTCTAAAGGAGCTGAAGGCTGAAGGCAAAAGTGTCGTCCATTCCCATGGGGTGTTTGACTTACTCCATGTTGGACATATCCGTCATTTTGAAGAAGCCAAGACGATGGGCGATGTTCTGGTTGTGACAGTCACCTGTGACGAGCACGTCAACAAAGGTCCACAACGCCCAGCTTTTTCTCAAGATTTGCGAGTGGAGGCCGTAGCTGCCCTGAGTGTAGTAGATTATGTGGCGATTAACCATTGGCCTCTGGCAGTCGAGGCAATCAAGTTGCTTAACCCCGATGTATACGTCAAAGGATCAGATTACCAGGATCGTCACAAGGATGTTACCGGTGGGATCATTGCTGAGGAAGCTGCAGTAGCGGCGGTTGGCGGAGTAACCCGTTTCACTGGCGACATTACATTTAGTTCCTCTGCCCTACTAAACAAACACTTATCCTCTTTCCCAACTGAGACCAACCAATATCTCGAAGACTTTCGGCAACGGTACTCGAGTGGTGATGTGCTAAGTTGGCTGGACCAAGTACGGCCGCTTAATCCGTTGGTGGTTGGCGAAGCGATCATAGACGAATACCATTTTACTAACGGGATAGGCAAAGCAACAAAAGACCCTATAGTGGCTGTCCTACATGATAGGATGGAGACCTATGCCGGTGGAACCTTAGCGATTGCCAACCACCTTGCTGGCCTGTGTGACAATGTGGCGCTAGTCACACAGCTAGGCGAGACCGAAAGGCGCGAGAACACTATCAGGGACTTGCTCCGACCTAACGTTCAACCGATCTTTACCACTAAGTCTGGTGCTCCTACTATCCATAAACGCCGGATTATTGACGAGTACTCCGGCAACAAGTTGTTAGAGATATATATTATGGACGATAGCCCCACGGAAGCTGGGGATCAAGCGCAATTGATTGGCCAAATAAATGATGCGCAGTCCAGATGTGATTTGATTATCGTAGCGGATTATGGCCATGGAATGCTGACGCAAGGATCCATAGACATTCTCTGTCACCAAGAACATTTTCTGGCTGTAAATGTACAGACCAATGCTGGCAACCGAGGCTTCAATCCTATTTCCAAATACCAGTTGGCGGACTTCGTCTGCCTAGCAGGGCACGAAATTGAAATAGAGACACGGACGCGTGACACAAACATGGAGGAAGGGACTCGCGAGATACTCAAGCGAATTGATTGTTCACGTGTTCTGGTTACAGTGGGTCCAGATGGGATTCTTCACTACGATGCCATTGCTGGTTTTACGAAGGCTATGGCACTAGCATCCCATGTTTTGGACAAGGTCGGCGCTGGTGACGCAGTTCTGACAGTAACTTCCCTTCTCGAGAAGGTTGGTGCACCTACAGATATCATCGGTTTTATTGGTAATGTAGCCGGAGCTCATGTGGTAGCTACACTGGGTAACGCTGTTCCTCTCGATCGAGTCACACTGAGTAGACATATCACTAGCTTGTTGAAATAACTATGGCTATCATAAAGACAGTGTTGGTCACTGGTGGCGCCGGTTACGTGGGCGCAGTACTGGTTCCTAAATTACTCGAAGCAGGTTATTCCGTGCGGGTACTTGACCTGTACATATACGGTGATCACGTTCTTGATGGGGTTAAAGATCACCTCGCTTTACAGCAGATCAGAGGAGATATCCGCGACCGGTCGCTCCTTGAAGTAGCATTGAGGGATTGTGATGCGGTGATCCATCTGGCTTGCATTTCCAACGATCCAAGCTTTGAACTCAATCCGGCTCTTGGCAAGGCCATAAACTATGATGCTTTTTCTCCGTTGGTAGATGTCTCTCGTGATAGCGGAGTTCGACGCTTCATCTACGCTTCCTCGTCCAGTGTATATGGGATTAAGAACGAACCGAACGTTACCGAAGATCTTGCGTTGGAGCCTCTGACCGACTACTCTAGGTATAAAGCGTTGTGCGAGGAAGCGCTCCTACAGAAGCGTGCACCGGGTTTTACTACCTTGATCCTGCGTCCGGCGACCGTCTGTGGATATTCGCCACGCATGCGATTGGACTTGACGGTCAACATTCTTACTAATCATGCTGTTAATATGGGAAAGATCACTGTGTTTGGCGGCGAGCAAATGCGTCCTAATATCCATATTAGGGATATTACAGATCTTTATGTGCAGGCGTTGCAGTGGCCGGAAAATGTCATTGATGGCAAGATCTTCAATGCTGGGATTGAAAACCAGTCTGTACAGAAGATTGCTGAAATTGTAAGGGATGTTATTGGCGAAGACGTTAGACTGATAACCACCACCACTGACGACAATCGTTCCTATCATGTTTCTTCGAAGAAAATAGAGGATGAACTCGGGTTCGAAGCTCGGTATTCGATAAGACAGGCCGTTGAAGATATTAGGGATGCCTTCGAGCAGGGCAGATTACCCAATTCACTCACAGATGAGAAATATTTCAACATCAAGCGGATGCAGTCACTCAAGCTTGCTTAGGCCAAGCGTTTTAGGATTGATTGTGACAAATCTTTACAACACTAATTAAGCATGGCGAAGGAGGCTCATTATGGGAAGTCTTCGTAATTTCATAACCTCTCTCCACCAATCTACAGAGAGAGACTATGTCGGTCGGATGATGGACGAAAAAGTCTCTTGTATGATTAAGGCAAAGGAATATGAATATGATTATTGGGATGGTGATCGTAGGTGTGGATACGGTGGTTACAAATATGATGGCCGCTGGAAAAGCGTGGCTCAGTCTCTGATTGACATTTATCAATTGGGGCCTAGGGCCAGAATCTTAGATGTCGGATGTGGAATGGCTCACTTACTGTATGAGTTGCAGCAACTTCTTCCTGATGCTGAGTTATCTGGTTTTGACGTTTCACGTTACGCGATTCAGCATTCTCCGGAGACTATACGAGACAAATTAATCAACTATAGAGCGGAGGACATATATCCTTTTGGAGATGATTATTTCGATTTGGTGATGTCGATCAGCACTTTACACAATTTACGCATCTTTGAGTTGGACACTGCTCTGCGGGAAATTGAGCGGGTAGGGAAACAGGCTTATATACTAGTAGAAAGTTTTCGTAATGAACGGGAACTGTTCAATCTTCAGTGCTGGGGGCTTACACCGTACGCATTTTTTGATCCTGCATCGTGGATATGGCTCCTCCGTCACTTCGGTTATAGTGGGGACTACGAGTTCATATATTTTGAATAACTTGCAGCAGCGATCAATTGTGCAACTCCGGACACTATAGGTGATTTGTGCCGCACATTGGGCATGAACGAGTTTTATTGTAAATGTGTTGCAGTAGATGTTGCTACCAGATATCAAATCACCCCGTACCTGGTTAGGGACGCTTGATATGCAAGAAATTACTCATAGCGAGCTGCTGAAAGTTGGAGGTCGCTACGACGCATTGTCACTAGATGGTCTCACAGAAAATGACGTTCGTTCGCTTTATGGGTTCATGCTACGTCTGAGAATGTGTGAGGAACAGCTTCAGGAAGAGTACCACCCTGCTGACGAGATGCGATGTCCTGTGCACTTTTGCATTGGTCAAGAGGCTGTTCCAGCTGCACTGTCGCTGATCCTCTGTTCCAGTGATTACCTCTTTAGTCATCATCGGTCACATGGGTATTTTCTGGCAAAGTGCGGGGAAATGAAAACGTTGTTCGCTGAATTATACGGGCGATCTACTGGTGCGAATGGCGGCATCGCTGGTTCCCAGGATATATCCATGCATACCGCGAAGTTCTACAGTGGAGCTATCCTTGCTGGAGCAGTGGCAATTGCTACTGGTGCTGCAATGGGAATACAACTGCAGGGTTCTGACAGTGTAGTGGCGGTCGGCTTCGGTGAGGGTGCGGGTGATGAGGGTGTTTTCTGGGAAGCAGTATCTTTTGCTGCGCTCCGCCAAATGCCTGTGATTTTTATCTGTGAGAATAATCGTTACGCAACCTTCTCTGAACATCTTAAGCGGCAGTCACGCGACAACATTAGCTTGAAGGCGGAAGCTTTTGGGGTTATGAGTAGTACTGTGTTCGGGAATGATGTGGCGGCAGTCTACAGAGCTCTGCGGGCAGCTCACAGTCATGCGAAGTGTGGTGGCGGCCCAGTACTAGTGCAGACGTATACATATCGGAGCTGCAGCCATGTTGGGCCAGAAGACGATAGTTGGATTGGGTATAGACCTAAACCCGAATTAGAGTATTGGAAGACTAATTGCCCAATTAAATTGCTTGAAGAAAAGATGATTACCAACGGCATGCTGAATCAGACCCGTAAGTCTGAGCTAGTGCGCCAATCTGACGCGGAGATTCAAGAAGCATTCAAGTATGCTAAGAGTAGTCCATTGCCTAGTGAAGTGAATTGGAGCTGGCTAAATGCAAATCCATCCAGCCCTTTAGCAGACGTACTTCTTGGCGCGATAGACGTCACCAGTTTCGATGAGGGTCAAGAAGATACATTACCTGCCCCCTATTGAAAATTCAGTCTTTGAGTCTTCCTAGTTGAGAATGCGAGAACTAACCTATTCTGCGGCCATCAGGGAAGGTCTTGCCCAGGCCATGGATTTGAGCGAGAAGGTCATAGTTCTTGGGCAGCTAGTAGACTCCAAGGCTGGTGTTTTTGGTACCACCTCCGGTTTGGTTGACGTCTTTGGAACTAATAGGGTCCAGGATTTTCCGGTTGCAGAAGGGCTGATGACATCATCCGCAATTGGCGCAGCTTTAGCAGGTATGCGTCCCGTTCTGGTTCATCAGAGGCTGGACTTCATGCTGTACTCTTTAGATGCGATTGGAAATTGGCTTTCACTTTGGAGATTTAAGTCGAATGGATTATCTGATGTTCCGGTTACTATTCGTGCTGTGGTGGGTAAGGGTTGGGGTCAGGGCCCACAGCATTCGAAGAGTCTGCATGCGTGGTTTACGCACTTGCCCGGATTGCGGGTCGCGATGCCATCTACTGCTCAAGATGCAAAGGGATTGCTGCTGGAGAGTATTTTCGGAGAGGTCCCGTCTATCATTGTAGAGGATCGTTCGTTATTCTCAATGACAGACCATGTTCCCGAGAAACCTTATCGTGTGAAGTTTGGAGAGGCTTGCGTTAGATGTACGGGAGTAGATGTGACTGTCGTAGCCATTGGTGGTCTGGTCCCCGCATCAATCAGGGCTGCGAAGACACTTGGATTTGAATCTGTTAGTGTTGAAGTTGTAGATCCGCGCACACTGACTCCCCTGGACATTGACACTATTCTTAACTCGGTCAGAAAAACTAGGCGTTTACTCGTTGTAGATCCAGGCTGGCGCAGCGCCGGCGTTTCCGCCGAATTGATTTCTTCAGTATGTGAACGCCTGGGCACTGACTTGGCTTGCAATCCGAAACGAGTGTGCCTTCCTGATAGCCACACTCCAATGTCTTATTCCCTGGAAAAAGAATACTATCCGGACGAAAAGACTATTGTCAATGCAGTACTTTCCATGTTACAGGTATCGGTCGGAGACACTTGATTCGTAAGGTCAATTTTCGTTTGACTGAGAGTCGTGAAATCGACAATATGCGAGAAAGTGCGGGCTGTGTCTCTAGTTGTACGGATCACTACGGGTCTGGGAGATACAGAATACTGGTTCACGCGTCTTCTTTATCGGGTGATGCGGTATTGCTTTTGCTAAAGGCAGGTTCTTGACTGGAGACAATGTGCGAAGACACAATACTGCTGTGATGCAGTGGAATAATCTCGAGTGAAAGCAGCCGTACTGGTTGAGTTGAATCATCCGCTCGAGGTCGTCGAACTGGCTTTACCTAGATTAGATATCGGTCAAGTTAAGGTGCAGTTACACTGTAGTACTATTTGTGGAGCACAGGTAGGTGAAATCTCTGGAATCAAGGGTAGGGACAAGTTCCTGCCTCATCTGTTAGGTCATGAAGGTGGAGGAGTGGTTCTAGAGGTCGGACCTGGGGTTACCCTTGTTAAGCCAGGGGATCATGTGGTGCTACATTGGCGTAAAGGTGCTGGTATTCAATCTAGTACACCTAGGTACCAATGGGAAGGACGTACAGTGAATGCAGGATGGGTTGCTACATTCGCCGATCAAGCGATAGTTTCTGAGAATCGGATTACCCGTATAGAAGATGACATTCCATTTGAGATTGCGTCGTTGCTTGGTTGTGCTGTTACCACGGCTCTTGGTCTCATTAATCGTGATGCAAAAGTGCAGATTGGCGAGGCAGTTGCTGTGATCGGGTGTGGAGGGATTGGACTCAACGTCGTGCAAGGCGCAGCAATGGTCTCAGCAGACCCCATCATTGCTATTGATATTTACGATCATAAGCTTGACATGGCCAAACGTTTCGGTGCTACTCACGTAATCAATTCCATGAATGACGACCCTTCTGAGATGCTAGCTAAAGTTGTGGGCATGCCTGATCAGCAAACGATAAAAGGAAAACCTAGCGAGTCCGTGCATATGGGAGGCATAGACGTGGTGGTAGAGAACACCGGTAATGTTGATCTGATAGAAATGGCCTACCAATTCACCAAACCTCGTACTGGTCGTACAATCTTGGTAGGTGTACCACGTCACGACCATGACATTACCATTCACTCTCTCCCTTTGCATTACGGTCAGGTATTGACAGGTTCCGAGGGTGGTCACACTAATCCTACAATTGACATCCCGCGTTATCTGAATCTATATCGAAAGGGCAAGCTAGAACTTGATTCTGTTATTACCCACCGCTTTCCTCTGGCTGAAATCAATAGGGCGTTTGATCTAATGCGAGCTGGCGAGGTAGGCAGATGCGCTATAACCATGACATGATAGGTACTCTCGCTGTCCGTGTTAATGGACCCGCATCCGCGGCAACATTGAGAGCTAATCAGGGAACCTATTTGGAAGCGAATGGTATGCGGATCTATGCCAGCTCTGCCGATGCCTATTTCATGCAATGTCTCGAGTGGACAATCGCCTCGGTGCGTGATATAGGACGTAAATCAAGTAGGGATGTACGCGTGTATTTACCATACATACCACTAGAGCGTAGTCCTATTACATTTTTGTGTTGAAATCGGGTATGTCTCTCAGTAACTGGGCGGGTCGCTTCTCAGCATATATGTTGTTGGGGCACAACCGCAGCAAAATAATCTTGGATGGAATAACATGAATGTGACTGAGCCGAGGGTGGGTGGCAAAACTCTGATTATTGTGCCTGAGCTTTGCAATCCGTCTACCGATGAGTATCACAAATGGTATCGTTTTCCGCACAATCCCCTGTATGTCGCGTCATACCTGAGGGCGACTGGAGTGGATGTAGATATGTTAAATCTGAACCACTGTGGAAACCAGGAGCTGCAGAAAGTTCTAACTAGTCAACATTATGACTATGTTTATACTGGCGGGAATGACTCAGATGGTTACGCAATCCATAGGTTGATCCCAGACCTCAGAAGCATCAGCGGAGATTCGATCATCATCGTTGGTGGATTACTCGGTTTTACTCATCCGGAATATGTTTGTAACACATTCCAACCAGACTATTTGGTTACAGGCGAGTCGGAGGTTACAGTACTCCGATTGATCAGCCAGTTGTCAAAGGATGAACCGATAGGAGAAGTTCCGGGTCTAGCATTTCTTGACGGCGATGGATTTTGTACAACAGGAGTAGCGCCAAGGATTCGAGATCTCGATTCGATACCATTTCCTGACTACGAAGGTTTTGGTTATGATTATTACGTAGACAAGTTTTCATATGAATGGGCTTATCAGGGAATGCTTGATGTTTCCGACGAGAGTGTTCGATGCGGGTTTGTTCAAGGATCGCGAGGATGTTTTGCTACTTGTACGTTTTGTCGTGTCGGTCAGATGAAATACAGTTTTAGGTCCATTGATAATCTCATGTTGGAAACCAAGCATCTTATGAGCAAATTTAACGTCAACAGAATCGAGTTTGTTGACGAGGTTTTCGCAGCAAAGAAAGAACGAGTATACGAGCTTTGTGAGAAAATTGCCCCTTTGGGAATAGATTGGACCATCCAGTTAAGAGTTAATCTGGTGGACCAGGAACTATTGTCCACAATGAAGGCGTCAGGTTGCATTCACATAGTATATGGTTATGAATCAATGGATGATGATTTATTAGGAATAATGCAGAAAGGGGTCACTTCCGCTGAAATTGAGTACGCAGTTCGTGCTACCAAGGATGCGGAGATCACTGCGCATGGAAATTTCATCTTTGGACATCCTGGTGAAACGGAACAGAGTATCGACAAGACCTTGAGCTTCTATCGCGAGAATAGGAGCTATTGTTTCGGTTTGGCTATGACGCTTCCGCTTCCAGGTTCCACGATTTTTGAGAGTCTGGTAAAACAATCTGGGGATGGGGATCATCTGATGCGATATTTTGGCCACCCTTCTAACGAAGATTTCGTCAATTTTTCGGAGGTTAGCGATCGAAAATTGGAATGGGTGAAGTTTATAATGGGGATGGAGCCTGCAGTGAACAGGGTAAGGAAATACGACTTTGTGAAACCATTTGACAGGGGTTACATCGTGGACTTAGATTGCCCCGTCTGCAGTCAGAAAATCGTGCGTCAGAAAATCTATTTGAATCGCGCTGAGATGTATGCACCAATCGGCATAGATATTGTTCGTTGTGTTTGCCCACACTGTTTGCAGAAGTTTTACCATGATATGTATAGAGTGAAACATAATGGGGCATGGCTGGGGATTATCTTGAATGACGTTTGGCTAAGCATAATGTATGTAATCGCCCGGTTTGTAATGCCCTTACCTATTCCAAAACCAATCAGGAATATGGGCAGAAATATATTTGGATTAATTGCCCGTGCATTCTCTTCGGTGTCGAGACCCCTAATCTCGTGACAAAACTAGGAACAAAATCACCGCTATATTCATTCTGACATTCTTACTGTCAACGTCCTTTAGAACGGACCATGATGGATACAAGCCTAACATATTGCGAGTGCAACTGTAAGCTGAGACAAGATATGGTTGTGGGCATGCAGGATTTGATTGTAGAGAACGCAACGCACGGTCGGTCTTTGAATCCTCGCAAGAACAGTCTTTTTTCTTGTCCCCAAGCCTCTCAGAGAGCGTTGTTATGACTGGAGATGGTATCTTGGCCATTAATGGTGGGCCTAAAGTACGTGACAAGCCCATGCCATCACGGAGGCTATTTGGCGCAAGTGAACTCGAAGCCGTGCGAGAGGTGTTCAGGGATAGTTGGGACTGCGGAATTGATTTTGGCTATCAAGGAAAATACGAGAAACGATATACGGACAAGTTTTGTGAATTCCAAAATGGAGGATATGCTGATGCGGTGTCGTCGGGCACTGCAGGCATCTTTGTTGCTCTTAAAGCACTAGACCTTGAGGCGGGTAGTGATGTTTTGGTTTCTCCTGTGACTGATCCAGGCGGGGTAACTCCGGTGATTGAGCAAGGTCTAAACGTGGTAACTACAGACGCCCGACGAGGCAGTTACAACGTAGGACCTAGTGAATTTGAGAAGGCGATAACTAGCAGTACTAGCGCAGCAATCATCACCCACCTGGGTGGTCATGCAGTTGATATGGATCCAATAATGGCTATTGCTAATTCCAGGGGCATCAAGGTGATAGAGGACTGCTCGCAGGCACATGGCACTCTATACAGAGGTAACAAAGTCGGCTGTTTTGGCGATGTTGCGGTTTTCTCCACAATGTATCGAAAAGCCCATGCAACGGGTGGTTGCGGAGGAATAGTATTCACGAGAAATGAGGACTGCTATTGGAGGATTCGTGCATTGGCTGACAGGGGAAAGCCATTCAATTCTAATTCATTTGATTCGAGTGATCCTGGATCATCGTATTTTTCCGCAATGAATTTGCAGCTTGATGAGTTATCCTGTGCAATTGGATACTCAACATTGTCGCGCTTACAGGAAACAATTGATCGGCGGCGAAGCATTGCGGAGCAGATTCACCATGGTCTGCGCGGCATGAAGGTAGTGTCACCATACAATTGCCAGGTATTTTGCGATCCATCTCTGTATTTCCTTACTTTCCTGGTCGATGTGAACGCGCTGAAAGTGAGCAAAACAGAATTTGCCCTAGCTATAGCAGAAGAGGGAATTGCGATCAACCCTAACTACCGTTATGTGGTTTCTGAGTGGAAATGGCTCAGACAATGTACATCGAATGTGAACGCTTCACCAAATGCTACCAGTTTTAGGGACGACGCTTTTAACCTCTTGTTTACTGAGGCATATGGTGATGAAGAAGTAAACGACATAATTACCACTATTAGTAAGGTTGAATCAGTGATGGTACGATAGAGGATTGTAATCTCGCTGTATATTTACTTGACATGACGTTGTTAGAGGGAGATCAATTATGACAAAGGTGTTAGTGATCGGGGGGGGGTTTTCTGGGTGCTGTGCGGCCCACTTGCTATCCAAAAAAAAGGGGTGGGATGTTACAGTTGTCGAGAAGCTACCATTTCTTGGAGGAGGGGTACGAACTTTCTTCAAGGGCGGTCATCCCTATACTTTTGGCCCTCGACACTTTCTATCTGACGATATTAAATTGTTTGATTTCCTCAATGAATACGTGCCCATGAGGCGAATTGACCAAGTGCAACAGAACTTGACTTTTGTTGGTGGGGATGACCGGTTTTACTCTTGGCCGATTCATGAGGATGATGTTGCCAACATGCCTGACAAAGATGAGATTTATCAAGAGCTTGATGCTCGTAGTGGTAACGAATACGTAGATGCAGATCATTTTGAAGATTGGGTAATCGGTTCGGTGGGTCCAACACTGTACAACAAATTCGTGAATGCCTATTCGAAGAAGATGTGGCAAGTGGAAAGTAATACTGAATTGGATTTCTTGGAGGAGGGGTGGGAAGACTTCCTGGGCGATGAGAAAAGACTAAAAAGAATGAAGCTAGCTACCGGTTCCAAAGCGTTCTACACGCACCGTATATCGGCGTTTCCCCTTGACATCAATGGTTACAATGATTATTTTGATATTGCTACTAGAGACTGTACCGTATGTCTCGGTGTCATGATTGAAGAATTTGACATGAAACGTCGTAGTGTCAAGATTGACGGCGAATGGTCTAAGTACGATGTTGTGGTGAGTACTCTTGCCCCGGACTTATTGTTGAACAACGCCTTTGGACCTTTACGTTGGGTTGGTAGGGACTTCCTTAACATCATTCTACCTGTGCCACAGGTCTTTCCAAATGATGTATATTTTCTTTATTATGCGTCTGAGGACACGCCGTATCTTAGAATTGTTGAATACAAGCAGTTTTATCGTTATGAATCTCCCAGCACCTTATTAGGGATAGAATTTCCATCGGACAAGAATAAACTCTATCCTTATCCCACAGTACAGGATGTTCAGCATGCTCAAAAATATTTTGATGCCTTACCCGAAAATGTATTTTCGATAGGCCGTGCGGGTACTTATAGGTATATGGATATCGACGACATAATTGCCCAGTGCCTTAAGCTGGACCAAAACATGTAATGAAAGATCGGTTGCTCTTTGAAGAGATGGGATCCAGATTGTGGATATTCACATGAATAAAAAAAACAAAAACATCCTTTTGATTACTCCTTGTGCAGACCAAGACCAAGTTCAGGATATGTGGTTATCCCCCAATTTAGGGGTGGTTAGAATAGCCCATTTCCTCAACTCTCGTGGGCATCGTACTGATTGGTACGATGTCAATATTGAGCGTCATTTAGGGAACACTAGTCTAGAACAAAAACTAAACGAAAAGAAATGGGACATTATTGGGTTTTCGACTTTAGATGATACTCTCCGGAATGATCTGGAAAATATGCATATGGCGCACAAAGTTTGGCCTGACGCATTAATGGTTGCAGGCGGCTTAGAGGCTCAGAGTAATTACCAGACAATTTTGGACAAATCCCCGTGTAAGATTGTTGTGTTAGGAGAAGGTGAAATCCCCCTATTAATGTTGGCAAATGGAGAACCTCTGGAGAATATCTCCGGCATTGTTGTTAGGAATGACGCCGAAGTTCTTTCATCAGAAATGTTTGCCGAAGTTACCCAAGCGATTCAATGGGAGGCTTTGGATTATGAGACCTATTGGGACTATTATGTTCAGCTATATGGTGACAGATTCGATGATGAGGTAGATACAAAAGTACATACCGTCAGATTGTTTACGAAGAATCGATGTCCGTTCAAATGTCATTATTGTGACGCAGCGCAGCAGTTGGGAAGGGCTACAGGTAACCTGAATTTTAAGGGCCTCCCAGTAGTTAGCCTAGATATAGACCATATTATGAGTACAGTCCAACGAATTGTTGAATCCCATCCACGTGTGAAGACAATATACTTTACTGATGATGACTTCTGCTTCAACAAGAAATTTGTCAAGGATTTCTGTCGTCGAGCTATTGCGCTTGACCTTCCAGTCAGCTATATGGCATTTGCCAGAATTACCGATTTAACTGACGAAGTCATTCAATTAATGGTAAGTGCGAAGTTTCGTAACCTCAACATTGGTGTTGAATCATTTTCCAACAAGGTACTTACTGAGATAAACAAAATGTGTACAGCCGATGATGTGCATAATGGCATCAAAATGTTGGCAAGAAATGAACTTCACGCGTACTTTAATATCATGTTGTTTACTCCCAAGAGTACGATAGACGATGTTGAGGAGACCGTAGACCAGACAATGAAATACATATCAACAGGAAATTTCACGGCTGGCATAATTTCATCCATTATTCCTCTGAAAGGATCGCCCTATTTTGAAACAACCTATGACTATATGACGGAAATCGAACCAGTCAAAGGTACGGAGCACTTGATCAAGAGACATAGGTATATTTATGCCGAGGACCCAGTGGTCAGAGAATTGCAGACACAGTATCGCAGTGAAATATTCGATGAAGTCTCCAAATATGACATTAGACATCGGGAAACTGAAACTTTGGCGATGATCCAATTGAAATTTATCAAGAGGCTCATCCAAGAAAAGCGCACAGAGTACGAATTGCAAAAGGGGACGGCTTCCGAGTACTACGAGGGGCCAATTATTACGGGTAAGTCTGAGATTGATTACCGTGATATCCCATCTACACGTCCGGATGTTGGCGCTCCAATCCATCATAGTAAATAACTCTACAAATACGACCAATTGAATCCTCTGCTGTAGCAGTCTAGGTATTGATAGAACCTCGAGGACAAAACATAAGGTAAGACATGTTTATTCACAGTTGTTTTATTGTATGCGTGCAGGGAGATAGTAATGCGTGACATTTTTCACGATTTTCGTCCAGAGCCTTCTGCTGGTAATGACGCTTATTCTAGAGAGTTGGCACGATCCCTCGAATACTCCGAAGAGCGCCGAAAGAACTATGAGCGCTATTTGAAGGGAGATAAAGCAAGTGCGAACGTCGGTTACCTGCCAATCCGTGCCGACATAGAAAATGTGAGCCGGTGCAATTTTCGCTGCACTATGTGTCAGGTGAGTGATTACGACCAAGGGAAAAGAGCTGGGGACATGTCCATGGAAGATTTTGCGCAACTGATTGATGAGCAATATGGACTTGTAGAGATCAAACTCAACGGTATTGGTGAGCCTTTGATGCAGGGTGACCAATTCTTCGAAATGATTGAATATGCTCGCGCAAAGAATATCTGGGTAAGAGTTATCACTAATGCGTCACTCCTTCACTTGAGGGACAACTATAAAAAGTTGGTGGATAGTGATGTCAACGAAATCCAGATCTCTATTGACGGAAGTGATAAAGAGACTTTCGAGAAAATCAGACGTGGATCGAGGTTTGAGAGGGTTGTGGAGAACTGCAAGTTGATAAACGATTACGCCAAGACCAAGGGAGTGATCATCACAAAGATGTGGACTGTGGTTCAATCAGCTAATGTTCACCAGCTTTCCGATTTGGTTCAGCTAGCTGCTAGAGTGGGGTTTACGATTCAGGTATTTTGTTTTGATTTTACTGATTGGGGTCAGTCAATATGGCGCGAGCGAAACGATGAGGTGTTTGTTGGGGATAGTCTTTCTTCAACTGACTATATGGCGTTGGTGCAACAGGGTGAGGCCAGAGGGGTTAGGGTAAGATTTTGGAAAGTCGGTACGAAGTTCTCGTCCGACTCACCTGAGCAATTGTGCCCATGGCCTTTTGCAAGGGCTTTTATTTCGTCTGATCTTAGGACTGTTCCATGTTGCATGATAGGTAATCCTGACACGTACGAGATCGGTAAGGGTAAGTCATTTTCTCAGACATGGAACAGTGAGGAATATGTGGCGTTTAGGCAATCCCACTTGAATGGTGATGTCCCCCAAGTGTGTTTAGGATGTTACGAGGATGTTCCAAGTCTCTGACGCAGTGTTGGGATCTATTATTTGAATGATCCACTTTTCAATGCCTATGGCCTCTGGCTAGGCAACGCAGAATAGAATTCGAGACACCAATGGTCATGGAAATTCTAGCCAGTCGCTCTTTCTGATGATAATTCTAGTCGAGCATCGCACTACTGAAGAACTTGGGCATTGTCCATAAGCTTTGCAGAAAGGTATCGTCGCACCATGTTGTAACAGTACTTGTCTCGCTAGTCTTCGCGCTACGGCTCTTGTAACACCAATGGACGTTCTGTAGTTCCCCTTAAGAAAAAAAACTTAGAGATTTGTAACCAGTTTCTTACTTGAATATCTTAGTAAGATCTCAGTGTGATGTGATAGTTGGACGCATCGATTCAGTGAAGTGGAGTATTGTTAATGTCATTGTTCCATAATCAGCAACACTTCTTGTCCACCCCTCGTTGGTACAGTTACGGTGGGATGTTCAAGAGCCTCTTTGTCGCCGTTAACTTGGCGAACCATTATGGCAAACGGTTGGTGATATTTTATCCTGAGAAACACTTTGATGGTCGATATGATCATCCGGGATTACTTAACCGAGAGCTTCGAAGATTGGTTGTAGGCAGGCAATTATTTAGCGAAAATTCTTTTCTTCAGAAATCAGTGGCAGTATGGTTGGATTTCAATCGTAGTATTTGTCGCATTGGTGTTCTACACAGGATAATTTCCCGATTGTGTCGTCTATTACGGCTTGCGCGCGAAAATGTGTTTCCTTTTTATCTGGGGTACACTGGATTGGAAGATTTGGATGGTGTACGCCGGCATCTGGGTATTCCCGAAAGCGTGGACTGGGGCGCGGTATTGGCCACACCGGTAACAATTGATCTTACGGAAGACCAGAAGCACCGGGGCAGGGCAATACTACACAAGATGGGAATTCCTGCTGAAAGCCCGTTCGTTTGTTTATATGTGCGTGATGCCGGGTTCGAGTCAAGACGCAGCACCAACAGGTTTACGTGGGAGAACGCGAATATTGTTAACGTCAGTCCTGCGATTGCTTTTCTTGAGTCGCGTGGGTTTCACATTGTGCGCGTAGGTGATCCTAGCATGCTTCCGTTCGAGATGGAAGGTTCCACATTTATCGACTACGTCCATTCAGATCATTACTGCAATGTCATGGATTTGTACTTGTATCGACATTGCGAATTTTGGGTCACAACTGGTGGTGGCACCCAAGCAGCTGCTGTTGCATATGGGCGTCCATGTGTGGTGATAAATGGTACAGATTTGGCTTCCTGGGCATTTTGCGTTTATGTTGATCGTGGTGATGTATTCTTACCTAAACATGTGTTTTCTACACAGAACTGCAGATTTCTGAGTCTTCAGGAGCAACTTGAGAAGATCGACATCCTTTGCAGAAGCAAGTGGGATGATAGAAACTATGTGTTTGTGCAGAATACACCCATCGAAATATGTACTGCGGTGAAAGAATATCATAGTTCAACATATGAAGGTGAATTTGATTGGAACACTGATCTACAGGAACAATTCCATGTTTTACACCAACGCCGTACATACGATTCTTTCTACGACCCGTTTATTGAGGAATGGGACCAGCCGGAACGGGAATGCTGTGCGCATTCTAAACCTCATGTGAGCAAGGAATTTCTGGAAAATTGTTGGGAAAACACTGATTATTTGGCAGCTCTATCTGATCATTATAACGTGCATAATTCACTCGAAGGTTTCAATCCAACATGACACAAATAGAAAAGACAATCCATATGCAGCAGGGTGATAAAGGCAAGGATGAGTGGCAGCATAGGCATGACTATGCAGAGACATTTTTCAAGCGCGCTATCGGGGAGCTTCCGGAAATGGAGTCGGCCAAAGCCGCTGCCAACCTGTTGGCTGATGAAATTCAGGTAAACGATTCAGTTTTGGATGTAGGCTGCGGTGCGGGGCATTACTTGAGATCTCTACTGGAACGCGTTGAAGTGCCCTTTATCTACACCGGCACTGATGCGACGTCCGGGTTTATTAGTGCTGCAAAAAGGGCCTGGGCAAACAATTCAAAAGCTTCCTTCCGGGTCGGAGATATTCTTGAATTGCCGTTTGGTAATCAAGAATTCGATGTCGTAATGTGCAACAATGTGTTGCTTCACCTACCATCAATTGTTAGGCCGATTCACGAATTGATACGCGTGGCACGTCGATTTGTGCTTATCCGCACATTGATTGGCGAAAAGTCCTTTCGTGTTCAAGAGGTGTATTCAAAGGATACATGGCCTTTCTCAGATGTTCCGACTCCAGGCGAATTTGACGAAGCAGGCGAACCGGTCAGTTTCGGTTATGAAAACATTTACTCTAAGGGGTACTTTGAAGCAATCTTGCGGCGTGCAAGCCCTGAGGCCCAGCTCCAGTTTATCCAAGACACTTTTTTTGATGCCGATGCTATCAACCGGTCAGCGGAGACTGAGGGTTTGGCTTCCCCCACGCGAGTTGTAGATGGCATGCAGGTTTACGGGTATGTCATTACTCCCTGGCACTTTGTTTTGATCAGGCTGCCAACGTGAGTTCGGTTGACAGCAGGTCATATGTTTGCCTCGAAGGAGCCGCAGGCGTGAAATTTCATCTAATCCGTAGAATATGGTTCTGGGGGTAATCCCCGCTCGAGGGGGAAGCAGGGGTCTTCCAGGAAAAAACATTCTCCCCTTCTGCGGTCGGCCGCTAATTGATTGGAGCATCGCTGCCGCTGAACAGTCGCAGTTGATAGACCGCTTTGTTGTATCCACGGAAGACCCTGAGATTGCTGAAGTTGCACAGACAGCGGGTGCCGAAGTGCTTCCTAGACCGGTTGGTTTAGCCACGGATGATGCGACAACATTGGCAGTGCTTATGCATGTACTAGAACACATACCGGCTGACATTGTGGTGTTGCTCCAACCAACATGCCCAATTCGTATCAATAATCTCGTTGACCGGGCAATTCAGCGCTTTTTAGACAGTGAGGCAGATTCGTTGGCTACGGGTTACATACTGAAAGATATAGAGTGGGGCACCCACAATAACTTGCCGCGCCAGCAAATTGAGGGATTTTTTTACGACGATGGGAACGTGTACGTTCATCGGGCTGAAGTGCTGCGTCAAGGTAGATGGTACGGTGAGCATTTGGAGCGCATGATTGTAGAGCATCACTACAGCTTTGATATTGACGACGAAGTTGATTTTTCGGCGGCTGAAGCGGTGATGAAGAAACTGATATAGCTCAAGGTATGCAAATGTCTGAGATGCTGATTACGATATTTCCTGAATGTGTCACATTAAAATGGAAACCATATGAGCTCTAAGATGAAGAAATCGGAGTTCTTTGCACCCACTCGGATCATCTCATCAACTGACTGTGGTCAGACGCTCCTAAGGATCCTGGAGCACGAGCATCCGGACCGTCTTGCCATAATGGTGGATGATAACGTCGCATCTCTACCTAAAGTGCAACAATTGCTTCAGGTTGCGAACCATAATGCTGGACCTGTGACTATCCTCGAGGTGGCGGCGATCGAGCCTAGCACTGACTTAGTGGATCAGCATAGTGCTCAGCTGAAAGATAATCCCCCCGACTTATTGGTTGGCATCGGGGGTGGTAGCACTCTTGACCTGGCAAAGGCTGTATCCGTTCTGGTGTTCAATCCGGGTCGAGCAGCGGAATATCAGGGTTTTGATCTGATGCCCAACCCCGGCTGCCCTAGCGTAATGATACCGACCACAGCTGGAACCGGCAGCGAAGTGACGCCGGGTGCGGTTGTTTTAAATCCCAAAACGAAGCGCAAGGGTGCTATTGCCGGCCCATATATTTCCCCGAACTATGCGGTCCTTGATCCTGAGCTGACATTGTCAATGCCGGCTCATGTGGTGGTGGCGACCGGTGTGGATGCGCTGGCGCATGCTGTGGAGTCATTCACTGCGCGGTGCGCAAATGAGATGACGAAGATGTACAGTAGTGAGGCTTTTCGGATGATAAGCGGTAGTCTTCCCGCCATATTAGACGGCACGGATAGTTTTGATTTGCGACGTAATCAACTCCTGGGTGCAACGTTAGCAGGCGTTGCCATTTGCAATTCCGATACTGGCGCATGCCATTCTATGGCATACCCGCTCGGAATCTATTTTGGAGTGCCACATGGTGTGGCAGTTGCGCTCTTGCTTCCGCATGTGATAGCGGTGAACATTCGGAAAGGCGCGCGTAACTATGCCAAATTGACAGACATGCTTTCAGAGGACGGTGTCGAGCTGTCATACGAGGAGAGATGCTGGCAGCTACAAAAATTCGTTACGGACCTAGTGCCGAATGATGTGCCACAATTTTCACTGCGCGAGTATGGTATATCTTCTGCTGAAATACCTGAACTGGCTGAGCGGGGCTTAGACCTCCAGACAGCACTTGACAATAACCCGGTCGAATTCACTGTGAAAGACGCTCGCTACGTCCTTGAACAGTTGGTCTGAATCTCGCAAGGCTTAGTACAGCGTGCTACATTCTGAAAACATGGAGGTTATCTGATGTCAAGTACTGACCCTTTCATTCTGCCGTTTAGCGGACGCGGTATCAACTACACTGAAGAAGATATTCAAGTCGTTGCCGATGCGATGCGCAGCGCTGACCCCCTTACGCAGGGACCCAAGCTAAGTGAATTCCAGCAGATGTTTTCTGAGTACCAAGGTGGTATCACCTCGTTTGCAGTATCGTCTTGTACCGCGGCGCTGGAACTTACAGTGATGCTGTCTAATATTAGTCATGGTGACGAAGTGATTATTCCTGCTCATACTTATTGCTCATCGGCAATTCCATTTGCTAGGGCTGGTGCAAAAATAGTATGGGCAGACATTGACGAAAATAGCCGCGTCGTTGCGGCTAAGGAAATCGAACCGTTAGTGACTGGTAGAACCAAGGCTGTAGTGGTAGTTCATCTCTATGGTCTGTCTGCGCCGATGGATGACATTATGACCCTTGCGAAAGAGAGGGGCTTCCTGGTCATTGAAGATTGCGCGCAAGCGGTGGGGGCTAGCTACGATGGGAAAAAAGTAGGAACGATTGGGAATTTCGGCTGCTTCAGTTTCCATGCGCAAAAAAATGTCACGACTCTTGGTGAAGGGGGGATGCTCACAGTTCAGTCACGTGAAGTTGCGGAGTTAGTGCCAGGTCTCAGGCATAATGGACATAGGCCCTATTCTGGCGAACGAGAACGATACTGGCTTCCTGCTATGGTTGACACTGATTTTGACATCGAGGAAGTGTGGCCACTCAAAGCTACTCTCGGAGAAGTACAGTGTGCTCTAGGTACGCATATTCTTAAACGTCTCGATGAAATAAGTGCTCGGAGGCACAGTGCGGCGAGGCGAATCATTGAATCTTTGCGCGATTTCCCCGAACTGAGTTTTCAGAGTATTCCGTCTGGAAGTACCCACGTATACCATCTTTTGAGTGCTCGCTATGATGGAGAACAATTTGGTAAGACGCGTGATGACCTGATTGATCTGTTGGCTAATGAATACCGTATTCAGGCCATTGTGCAATATTATCCTCTCTACCGTTACCCTATGTTCTATCGCGCGGGTTTTGGCGAGGCGCACTGCCCTCATACTGATCAATTTTACGATAACATGGTGTCGCTTCCGTTTTATCCCTGGTTCAGTGACGATCAATTTGACTATTTGATTCACTCAGTGAAGGGAGCACTAAGTGCCCTCCGAAATACGCGATCCGGTTGACGCTCTGCGTGGTAAGGCGCGCCAGATTCGGTTGGTGTGTACGGACGTAGATGGAGTACTCACCGACGGAGGCATGTACTACTCCGAGGCGGGAGAAGAACTTAAGAAGTTCAACACGCGGGACGGCATGGGAGTCGCCCGTCTGCATGGTGCTGGCATCGAAGTCGCTATGATTACCAGTGAAAACACGGAATTGGTTGCCCGACGGGCAGCCAAACTGAAAATCAAATACTTGTTCCAAGGTGTTCGGGACAAGCAGAAGGTCGTCGAAGGCCTTATTAATGAACTGCAACTTAGCTGGCCTTCGGTTGCATATATTGGTGATGATGTCAACGATTTGCCGGTCATTGGTGCTGTCGGGTTAAGTGCAGCCGTGAATGATGCAATGGAAGCGGTTCGAGACGCCGCAGATTATGTGTGCGAGAGAGTCGGGGGCTGCGCTGCATTTCGCGAGTTCGTGGAATTGATTCTAAGCAGTCAGTCACATGCAGCCAACTAATCTAAGACAAAGTCGATAAAATGTCACATGCTGCCAATGAATTCATTATCAGAGACGGTGTTTTCGTTCGCGATTTCGAGGGTATGTATCAACATGTGGAAGATCCATGGGATCAACAACGAAACTGTGATTTGGACATACTTACACGTAGTAGCTATTGGTTTCTTGGTGAGGTTCTGCGAGTTAGACAGCACAAATTAAGCCACATTCTCGACCTGGGTTGCGGGTCTGGACATTGCGCCGAACCCCTTCTTTCTCTCGGGGGGGATGCGGCACATTATACGGGTATTGACATCAGTGAGACAGCGATCATCCGCGCATTCCAGCATGTACACGAAGCTTGGCCTGAACTAACCGCTCGAGTGCACTTCGAAACCGGCGATATTAGACACCTGAACCCCAAGTTAGTATCGAAATTCAGTCTTATTTATTGTGGTAAGACTCTTTACTACGTTGGCCCGGAAATTGACGTATGTGTTAATCACATTGGCGCGTATTTATCTGATGGCGGTTTACTATGCTATACCTACAATCAGCGAGATGACTCGTTCTCGAATCGATACTTGACCTACGATATTCTTAGAGCAAAGCTGTTGGACTACGGATTTGAAGAGAAGCTCTTCGTGGAAATGACAAATACGGCTGGGGATGAAATCCTCGTAGTCCACATATGCCAGAAAGAAGCTCAATAATCAACATGGCTTGCAGTTATGATCTGGTAGTTGCCAAGCAGCATAGCATCAGCCAGAAAGGGAATAGATTGTGATAATCTCAATTGGGCAACGAGACATTGGTGAAGATAAACCCTGCTATATCGTTGCCGAAATTGGCCTCAATCATAATGGCAGCGTTGATGTTGCTCGCGACTTGATCGATAAAGCAGCGCGCGTCGGCATTGATGCGGTCAAGTTGCAGAAACGCTCGATTACAGATGTATTAACCCATGAACATTTGCAGCAACCGTATTCAGGACCCAACTCCTACGGTACTACGTATGGTCAGCATCGTGCTGCACTTGAGTTATCAGAAGTCACTTGGTGCGAACTTCGTGACCACAGTGTCTCCGTAGGAGTGCAATTCTTCGCGAGCCCATGGGATATCAAGAGCGCGGATTTTCTAGCCGACCTTGACATACCCGCTTTCAAGGTTGCATCTGGGGATGTGACGAACTTACCGCTGTTGCGACACATTGCGCGTAAAGGTAAGCCCGTGATCTTATCAACCGGGATGTGCACCTTAGATGAAGTCGATGAAGCTGTCGCAGTTGTTAGCCAACATAACGATAGAATTGTGGTCTTACATTGTGTTTCGACGTATCCGTTCGACGTCGAACTTGCCAACCTGCGAATGATCCCTGTGTTTGTCAGGCGGTATCCGCATGCTGTCATTGGCTACTCTGGTCATGAAAAATCCGGGCACATCATATCTGTGGCTGCGGTGGTACTAGGGGCCAAATTGATTGAAAGGCACCTTACTCTGGACCGTACGATGCGAGGCCCAGACCACGCTGCTTCGCTTGAGCCACGGGGATTTGAGTATCTTATCGAAAACGTCCGCAAAGTTGAGGTGGCATTAGGGACTGGCGAGAAGCGCATACTGGACAGCGAACTGCCGATACGTGCCAAGCTTGCAAAAAGCATCGTCACAACATGTGACATCCAAGCGGGAGACGTGATTACTGCGGAGATGCTGACTGTGAAGAGCCCCGGCACTGGGATCAAGCCGAAGCATTTGGAGGAACTGTGTGGGCGAATCGCCCTGGCCGATGTACAGGCTGATACATTGCTTCCGCTGGAGGCGATGGACTGGGCGATGCCCCATGAAAGAGCAATGGTCGCCGAAAGCCAGGGCGATGGCAAAAAGTAGCCCCTAAGTTGTCGAGTCACAGGGATATGGCCAAAACAGTC
>Ga0187827_10002200_pt1 | contig 27004 bp, 21 predicted proteins | sample ETNtaG_39_FD_167969 | JGI IMG/M metagenome (GOLD analysis project Ga0187827, IMG submission 167969) | Marine microbial and viral communities from oxygen minimum zone, Eastern Pacific Ocean - ETNP2014_SV_150_PacBio MetaG (Illumina Assembly) | ecosystem: Environmental > Aquatic > Marine > Hypoxic... | reverse complement strand
TAAGATGAAGGTTTTTTATTTCCTTATAGTGATGATTCTTAGTTGCGAAAATTTGATGAAACAAAGATGCTAATTACACCTCTGGAGGCAATGTCATTAAGTTAAGAGAATCAAATCGAAAAAGGAGCGTCATTGCGAGGAAGTATGACGAAGCAATCTCAATTAAATAAGGTTAAAAGAGATCGCGTCGCTGCACTCGCGATGACGTTAAACCCGTAACTTAATGACATTGCCTCTGGAGGGGGAGTGCGCAAGCCTGTGTGAAGGGAAGGGGGAGGACCTTAAGCATCTCAATTGAAGTATTTCATGGAATCAAATTCCGTTTTCTTGCTTCATCAATAACAGAAGTTATATTTTTCACCTTGAATTTCTTATTCATGTTCTTACAATGAAAATCTACAGCATTCAGACTGCTGTCAAGCATCTTTGCAGTCTCTTTGCGGTTGTGCCCTTTAGCTAGTAAGCTTAATACCTGATGTTCGCTAATTGTTAATAAGGATTTCTTGGGAGTGCTCAGTTCCAATAGCTCATGAAAATCAGGTACTTTATCTCCAAGCACCCTGTTACCCTCTAATACAGAATGTATCACGTTTACAAGTTCCTTCTTTTCGCAATATTTCATTATTATAGCATCGGCATTGTTTATCCAGGTATTGTACAATATGGTCGGATTTAGTTCACCTGTTAATGCAATTACTTTCTTTTCAGGAAACTGTTTTTTGATAATTAAACAGAATTCGACTCCACTTATTTCAGGCATTATTAAATCGAGTAGAACTATTTTGGCTCGCGATCGCTTTAATTTTGGCAGAGCTTCCTTTACTGATGTTGCCCATCCAGTTACTTTAATCTTATCATCCCCATTGCTAAATACTGATTTTATTCCATCAATAAATACAGGGTGATCATCAATTATAAAAATGTTAATCATAATTTCCTTTTTTGCTCTTTCTATTTCCGTTATTCGTGTTTGAAATTTTTTCTATAATCTACATTATTTGATTATTCTTGCTTTCCTGACTTTTTCCAAGATCGATTTCATCTTATGGTCATTAAATTTTTTGAAAATATTTTTGCAATGCAACTCAACAGAATAGTATGATCTATTCAGCTTATGTGCAACTTCTTTTCTGCGTAAACCGGAACCTAATAGCTTAAGAACTTCTATTTCTGTTCTGGTAAGATGTGGAATATTTTCTGATTCAGGCTTGCCATTGTCAAGAAAACCTGAGATATTTTTGTTAACGATTCTGTGACCTAACATTACACCAACTATTACATTAACCAACTCTTTTTTTTCTATACTTTTCGGAACGATTGCATCTACTGTCTGGGGCCAGATTTCGTGTAACATTTTTTCTGTCAGATTATTAGCGAAAGCGATTACTTTAATCTTTGGAAACTGTTCTTTAACTTGCATACAATACTCTATACTGGTCATTTCAGGATTGAGTATATTAAGCAAAACTATATCCACATCAATTAATTTCAATTGTCCAAAAGTATCATTTTCTAATTTCACTAATCCTACTATACTATATTCACATTCTTCAAACTCATGATCCAACAACCCTTGAAGAATATGGGAATCATCATCAACAAGAAAAAGTTTAATCATAAGTAATATATTCAAATTGTCATGTAATCAACTTTCTAGCATTGGTACTTCTATCATAAATACCGTTTTCAATTTATCCGTTTCAGCCATAAATTTACCTCTAAGATAATCAACTCGTGCTTTTACGTTTTTTAATCCCATACCACTGCCATCATCCTTAATATTGAGTTCACTACCATTGTCCTCAACAGATATATTTAGCACATCCCCTTGGTCAAATAACTGAATAAATATAGTATCTCCGTTAGAATGCTTGGTTGCGTTAGTTATTAATTCATGAATAAGGTGATATAAGTTAATTTCCAGGTTATCAGATAAACGTCTGTCCAGATTAGTCTCGAACTTAACAGTAAACTTACCTGTTTTATTAATTGATGATGCCATGTTCTTAATTGTCATTAACAATCCATAGCTTTCCAGTTGTGGCGGTAGCATCCTGTGCGAAAGATTACGTACATCATAATGGATATCTATCAAAGATGTGGAGATTTCGTTATATTTTTCATGGTTAATAAGAAATCCATCCACTAGTAAACGAAGAGCTCCCAGATTTGCACTCAGTCCATCATGCAAATCCATTGCTAAGCGTTTTCGCTCTGCATCCTGTCCCTTAATCAGAGCATCAGCAATTTCCAATGACTTTCCTTTCTCAATAATTTCCAGTCGTATCCGTTTAAATAAATATTTATGTCGAAAATAAAAACCCAATCCGATAAAAAAAGCTAAGAGTAATAAGATACATAGTACTATCTCCCATAATTTGGCTATTTCATTTTCCTGAAACAAGATTTCCTTCTCTTTTTGCTCATTTTTCACAACTACAGAAAGAAATAGGGATTCCTGAACTCGCTGTTGTTCGCGATATTCCTTTCTTTTTTCACTTGCAGAGGTTAGATATGAAAAAGCTTTTTGATAGTCCCCGATAACAAAACAATACTCACTAGTTGATTCAAGTATTTCATACTGGAGATCAGTTATTTTCATTTTTGTCACAATCTCTAATGCTTTACCAAGTATAGTTTTTACGCTATCATATTTTTTCTCCATCATCATCAGAGAAGCATAATTATTATACAGGTTGGCCAGATAACTATAATAACGATTACTTTTTGAGATACGAATTGCTTCTAAATATTGGTTATTACCAAGATCTATATTTCCAATTGTGCTGTTTATTATTCCCTGTTTATTACGTAGCACGACTTTCTCGTATTCCAATTCGGGATGTTTATCAATTAATGATTCGGCCAATATTAAGTACTTATTAATTGAATCGTAAGAAGTGAATGTATTTGACAAAAGAATATATGCTTCAAACATGCGTTTAGGATAACTATTTATTTTCGAGTCAGATAGACTAATTAATAAATTCCTGCAAGAAGCAATGGTGTCTCCGATATACTGAAATACAGATCCTAGATAATAGTGAATGTCATTAGAAGCTATTCTATAATTACTCTCTTCTGCAATCTCTTGAGCTTCACGGAAGTATCCTAATGCCTGAAATGAGAAGCCCATTTTTTGGTATATAAAACCTGTATAAACCAAAAATTCAATATGTGGTCCTATTTGATCGTTTTTTAACGCAATTTGTTTGGCTATAATACAATGTTTGATTGCTTCGCCAAACTTATCAGATTTTATTTCAGTAGAAGTAATAAGTAATAATGAGTTTAACTGGTCACTAACATTATGTTCCAAATTCGCTATTTCTAGTGCTCTCTTTGCATAGAATAAAATTGAATCATTGTTAATATTTTCATAGGAGTTGGCTTTATTAAATAGTGAGCTGAAATCCTCTTTTGCGAGTGGCTCTTTTACATCCGAAGCTAGGCAGGATAATACACCAAATAGAAAAACAAGTAATATACTTTTGAGAAGCATCCCTTTACCAATTTTCATAATGTATTGATTTCAGGTTTTCTACAAATATAAATAATCTAGGTAACTTTTTAATATTTCAGTAATTTATTTCATATTCAGGTAATTGTATAAGATCAAAACACATCTCCTGAGCGAGTCTTCAAGCATTGGCTTGTGTGTAAGCAGGACTCGTTTACTAACATACTATGGTTATATTTAATGCACAAGTCATCCCCGCTCATGCTTTCCGCACAAGATTTGTGCTATGTGGTGAAGACGCAGAGTTGCACAGAGAAATAACTAATTAAGATTCATTTAAACATTTAACAACCCAATGTTTAGTCTCAAATATTTCTAATTTCGCATCTCTAAACCTAAACATAATATCATGAATAAGAGTGTAACTAAACGCATTGTAAATTATTTTTTTAAAGGATTGTTACTATTAGCACCAGTAACTATTACCTTTTGGGCTATAATTGAACTTTTTCATTTGATTGATGGCTTGCTTAAAGAGGTGATTGTGAGTGTGATCGGAAGAGAAATACCAGGATTAGGAATCGTACTACTTCTGCTATTAATCTCGGGAATTGGATATCTCGGGTCTACTATTATATTTAATCCAATAGTCACATATTTCGATAAGCTTATGGCCCGGGCACCACTTATTAAAATATTATATACTGCTGTAAAGGACCTTGTTTCAGCATTTGTTGGTCAAAAAAAGCGATTTACAGAACCTGTATTGGTTAAAATCGGAAAAGACTCTTGTTTAGAGAAGATTGGCTTTATCACAAATCAAGACCTTAGTGTAATAGGAATGTCAGATAAAAAAGTAGCCGTATATTTGCCGCATTCTTACGCTTGGTCGGGTAATTTGTTTATTGTCTCTACTGAGTATATTACAAAAGTATCCGCTTCACCAACCGATGTTATGAAATTTGTTATTTCGGCTGGTGTAACAAACGTTGAATAGATAGTATGACTAAAAAACCACTTATATTAATTACTAATGACGACGGCATTAATGCGCCGGGACTACGTAAACTAATTTCACTTGTAGAAGGTTTAGGAGATATAATTGTAATTGCATCTGAACATCCTATGTCAGGAATGTCGCATGCAGTTACTATTCAAAACCCATTGAGAGTTAAGCTTATCAAAGAAGAGGCTGATTATAAGGAATATCTAACTACCGGCACACCTGTAGATAATGTTAAACTTGGCAAACATAAGCTAGCACACAGGCTTCCTGATCTAATCCTTTCAGGTATCAATCATGGTTCAAACGCTGCTGTGAATATAATCTATTCAGGAACAATGGGGGCTGTGCTGGAAGGGGCAATCGACAGGATTCCCGGTATAGGATTCTCATTAAATGATTTTAGTCCTCATGCCGACTTTAGCCATGTTGATAATTATGTTATTTCGATAACAAAAAAAGTTCTTAGTGATGGTCTTCCTACAGGAGTTTGTCTGAACGTAAATTTTCCGGTCAAAACCAATAAACCTCTAAAAGGTATTAAAGTTTGCCGACAAGCAGATGCAAGATGGGTTGAAGAATTTGAAGAACGTACAGATCCGTATGGCCGTACTTATTATTGGCTTGCTGGCAGATTTGAGAATGGTGATGACAGACACGATACTGATGAAAAGGCATTAGCGGATAATTATGTGTCTGTAGTACCTTCACATACTGATTTTACTGCACATGACTATGTTAATAAACTGGATTTCACACTTTAAATAGGAGCGAATCATGCGACCAGGAATACTAAAAAGAGATTTGTGGACAGTAGGAATTACTATTGGAATAATTCTACCTCTTATATTTTTTATGTCACTTTATATTGTCGATTATACACTTTATCATTTTTGGAATACTCATATAACAAGTCAATTTCACTATCTGTTTCTTTTGAGCATATCGGCTAACTTATTTCCTATAAGGCATTACCTTGTAAAACTCAAGTTTGAAAAAACTGGAATGGGAATATTACTTGTTACAATTGCTGAGGTAATAATTTATTTTTATATCTATTATCAACCATAAAGTAATCTGTTGAGATACTATATAATTGCCGGAGAAGCTTCGGGTGATCTGCATGGGTCGAACCTGATGAAAGCAATTCTTACTATTGCTCCTGATTCAGAATTCAGATATTGGGGTGGTGATAATATGAAATCCGTTGGTGGTGAACTGGTAACGCATTATCGTGATCTTGCATTTATGGGTTTCGCAGAGGTACTCATGAATCTTGGCACAATTCTCTCAAACATAAAATTTTGCAAAAAAGATATTCTTCACTATAAACCGGATGTTCTTATACTTATAGATTATCCGGGATTTAACCTGCGCATTGCTGAATTTGCAAAAAAGCAAGGAATAAAAGTAGTATATTACATATCTCCTCAAATATGGGCATGGAAAAGAAACAGGGTCTTCAAGATCAAAAAGGTTGTCGACAGAATGCTGGTTATCCTACCTTTTGAAAAAGACTTCTACGCAAATTATAATGTTGATGTCGACTTTGTAGGTCACCCACTTCTTGATGCCCTGGAAAATGAAGATTCAATTACAAAAGAAACTTTCCTAAAAGAAAATAGTCTTAGCAATAAACCAATAATTGCCCTCTTACCCGGAAGCAGGAAACAGGAAGTAGTTGTAATGCTGCAAACAATGCTTAAACTATTACCGGATTATCCTGAATATCAGTATATTATTGCTGGAGTATCTACTTTAACTAAAGAGTATTATGGTAATATTATTGGCGACAAGAATGTAAAACTATTACTGGATAATACTAATAATATACTCAAATTTGCTGATGCAGCGTTGGTTACTTCAGGTACAGCTACTCTTGAAGCAGCACTTATTGGTACACCTGAGGTTGTTTGTTATAAAGGAGGCAGAATATCTTATGAAATTGCAAAAAGAGTTGTTGACGTAAAGCATATCTCTTTAGTAAACCTTATTATGGATAAAGAGGTAGTTGTTGAGCTTATTCAATCAGGCTTTAATTATTCTTCACTTAAATCCGCACTTGATGAGATACTATTTGAAGAAAGCAAAAGAAGCCAGATAAGTGAAGATTATAAAAAACTCAAAACTGCACTTGGCAACAAAGGTGCTTCGATGAGAGCTGCGGATATTATTGTTGGGATGTTGGAAGATGGAAGTATGAAATCAGAAGCATGAAGACCGAAGATGGAAGTCAGCAGCATGAAGACTGAAGACGGAAGAAGGAAGTCAGCAGCATGAAGACTGAAGACGGAAGAAGGAAGTCAGAAGCCTGAATTTAACACTCGTCCTCGTTTGCAACGAGGATGAATCTCTAGAAACTAACTCTAATCTTAGTTCTATACACAAGAAGACGTGCGTAACTTGGATGAATCCCAACAACACTACTTATTAATCCATCTATGAAGAATTATCAGTAGATTTCTCTATTACGTTTTTTAAACATACAGCTTTACATAGAAGTAAGCATTAAGTTCGTGGAAAAACATCCTCGTTACAAACGAGGACGAGTTAGTCTTGGGAAGACATGGGCAACGAGGATGAATCTCTATAAATTAGATCATCGTCACATTTACTAGTCCCTTCTCACCTTCATAATCACCTGCTGAACTAAAAATATAATCATGAGCTCTAGGTACCAACATAGCTTCTACAGGGTTATTATGTAAATATTCTAATTTTTGTTCAATAATCTCTGTATCCAAATCATCTAAACAAATTGCATGATTACTATCTTTCCAAAATTTATATTTTGAAACACGATTCAACCTACTACCGGCATATTCAAATTTCTTTAAAAGCCACACTTTACGACTCTCTGGTTCATTTATAATCATTTGAATAATATTCTTAGCTGTGAATTTCTTAAAGTCTCGAATAATATCTGATAGTTTGTTACCATCTTTTGCTTCCCAAATAACATGCAAATGGTTGCTCATAATTACCCAACCATAAACTATTAATCCTTTTTCTTTTATACAATAATTCATCGAATCTACTATTGCGAGCTTATATTCTTTTCGACTTAACACATCAACCCAATCTATAATTGTAAAAGTTAAGAAATGCATTGCATTTTGATCGCTAATAGTATATCTATCCCCTGACATGATTCAAAGATAATCATTTTAAAGTTCTTTATTGAATTCATAATTAGAAGTCTTTTTAGATAAGTCGTGTAGTAAGTTCGCAGAAAAACATCCTCGTTGCAAACGAGGACGAGTAAGGATTAGTGAAGGATGGAAAAACATCCTCGTTACAAACGAGGACGAATTATTAGATATTAATGCACTTGTAAACAATGTCATAGAAACAGAACGAGTTGTTAATTTACATTTTTGTCATCCTGAATGAAGCTTGCGGAATGAAGGTTCTAATAATACAATAAAACTTTTTTAAGAGCAATTGACGACAAGTTATTAGAAAAGTTCTTTACCTTTACCATCATAAATTTTACTTTGATAGCCTAACCTGCTAAATCCTTTGTGGTAAATAAGTCGAATTGAGTATTAACCTAAGTCACAGCTATGAACTGGTCGACACGACCCTTTGTACGTATTCTGTTTTTCTTCATAACAGGTATCCTTATTGCGAAGTATATACCTGCCATCAGTAATATCAATATAAGTGTAATCCTTATAATCTCGGCAATATTATTAAGCGTAGCGATATCTCTAACTTTAACTACCGTTAAACATAAGTATAATTGGATAACGGGAATTATATTCGGAGTGCTTATAACAATTGTCGGTATATATATTACATCTTTAAAGTCAGGTAAAGATGAAAGCGTTGCTAATATTGGCATAAAGAAAACTTATTTGGCAAGTATTGTAAGCAATCCTTCCGAAACTAATAAGGCTGTTAAAGCTATAGTCCTGGCTACAGAGTTTGATGCCGACTCCCTACATAATAATATTCCTCAAAAAGTGCTTTGTTATTTTACAAAAGACAGCCTGAGCATTAACCTGAAATATGGTGATATAATCACATTTAATAGTACGCTTACTTTTACAAGTGGTCCATCAAATCCTAAGGAATTTGATTTTAGAGAATATCTTAAACAGAACGGGATTAATTACACCTCGTATGTTGTTGGTAGTGATTGGAGATTAATTGGCTACGAACCAGCAAATCAGATTATTGCAACTGCTGGTAAACTTAGAAGTCGAATATTGGAACTATTGCGCCAAAATGGATTATCCGGTGACAATTATGCTGTTGCAGCAGCTGTACTTCTTGGTTACGATGATTCTATGGAAAATGACCTTAAACAGGATTATATAATGGCAGGGGCGATGCATATATTGTGTGTATCAGGACTTCACGTAGGCATTATTTACCTTGTAATTAACTTTTTGCTTGGTTTTCTGAGGAATAATCGCACTAACAATATCCTGAAAGCGATATTACTATTATTGACAGTTTGGGCATATGCAACTATAACCGGTCTTTCCCCTTCTGTTCAAAGGGCATCTTTAATGATAAGTGTTTTTATTATCGGGAATCTTCTGGTTCGTAATCGCGACACATACAATACTCTCGCAATATCGGCTTTAATCTTATTATTAATCAATCCATACCTTATTTTTAATGTTGGCTTTCAATTATCATATGCTGCTGTAATTGGCATTATAACATTCCATCAACCAATATATAAACTGATATATATTAAAAATACAGTTGTTGACAAAATATGGTCGATATCAGTACTATCGTTTGCTGCTCAGTTAGCCACTTTTCCTATTGCAACATATTACTTTCACTTTTTTCCGCCTTGGTTCTGGCTTACAAACCTGTTTACATTCCCATTATCATTCTTAATTATTGCAACAGGACTGGTGTTTGTCTCCACATTATGGATTCCCCTTATACCAAAACTGGTTGGTTGGTTACTTTCCGGAATGATCTATGTACTAAATTATGTTGTTGGCATGGTAAAATACCTTCCCCTTTCGGGGATAGATTATATATATACCTCATTTCCTATGATAATTGTGTTATATCTCCTTATGTTGTTTATCTTCATTATGCTGAGAAAAAAAATACCTGCTATGTTATTTCCTGTTATTGTGGTTATTGGTATGATAATAGGATTAGTTACCCATCAGCAATACAATGTTTTAACTCAAAAAAAAGTGATAATATACAGCATAAATAAGCATAGTGCATGGGATTTTATTGATGGTAAACAGCATGTGTTGATAGCTGACAGCAGTTTAGTAAATGAAACTAGTAAACTTGATTATCATCTTAAAAACAGTCGTACGCAATGGGGAATCGATAATAATTCTCATTTGTTGCCGGATAATGATACAATAATTAACGATCTGCTTTACGCAACAAGTAATTTCCTTCTCTTTAACGATCTCAGAATATTCATAAACGACGGGTCGGAGCAATACTATGCAACGAAATCAAAATTGCCATTGAATCTTGTTATAATTTCGGGAAGAGAAAGCACTAAAATTGAGGATCTGCTTACAGTATTTGATTTTAATCATGTTATAATTGACTCATCTGTACCTTATTGGGATCAAAAGAAGATAATGGAGATATCTAATAAATATGGAATAAATTGCTATAATGTAAAAAAGGAAGGGGCTTTTGTATTTGAACTTTAGTTATCCCTTTTGACCGAAAGTAGCATGGAAAATTTGCACAAAAAAAGCCACTCAATTGAGCGGCTATTGGCGGTCTGGACGAGAAATGAGCCTACCTAGTATATTGCTTATTATCAGTTATTTACCTTTTTAATTCTTAGAGGTGCACCTATTAGGACACCTTTTTAGAATCTTTTAGCAAGAGCATAAAGTCCTTTTCTACCCTGCTTGGTAAAGATAAGAATTATAATTTAATACTAAATCTTTCACCACTAATCAATTCGCTTGTGCTAACTTATAAAAATTATTGGAATTTACGAATAAGGAAATTATCTTTAAAAATAATTCTACTTTACTGTTTCTTAAAAACCTTAAAGATTATAACTTGTTTACTTATCAATTAAAAGATTTAATTTCTCTCCCATTCAATGGCCTCACAGGGCGGAAATTATTTTTTATTATGGCCTGCAATTTGGTAATCTGCAAAATAGATGCTTCCATGCTTGATTTCATAACAAACCATGACACATTTTCAGAACACGGAGGAGTTGTTAGGGAACCGCTATAAGAATAATATCCATTATTTTCAGGAAATATATCACTTACATTTACCAATTCACTTGAGTTAAAAGGAATATCCACGGTATCAGGTAAATTATCAATAAATTTTGACAGAAACGCATTATCACTTCCTTCATCAAATAGCACACTGATAACCGCAAGGTTTCCAATTGTATCGGCGTGAACGAGATGTATCTCAAGGGGTGAGAAATTATTATTAATGGAGTGTTCCGAATGCGTATGAAAATGAAACTGAATAAGATTATAATCAACTCCATTTAGATCGAGACTACTACCAGCCTTATAGAGAAAATCTATGGTATGTCCATTATAACTTAATTCGATTGGTACAGCCTGATAATTTGTATTCAAAGCAGAGAGTGAAGTATCTACAATAGCGCCTTCAATATTAATCGGTGATTGAGATTGACCATCACAGTAGCCGTAGCAAGTACTCCAAGTATCTGGAGATGAGTCCCCATCATATCCCCAATGGTAATGATCACAATCAATAACTTCATTGTTATTTTGATTTTTTTCACAAGAGAAAAAAAATATCGTAATTGAGCAAAAAATAAGAATTTTAATTTTTTTCATTTTATTTTAATAATAGTTTCTTAATAGCAACAAAGTTAGAAAAAAAGTTGGGTTAGCAGTACTAGATCCTACTAGATTTGACAACTCAAAAGGTATCCGAATAGGTCCTCCCTATTTTATACATCAGAGTTACACAGCAAATGTATTAAAAAAAGCAGGCTGAAACCTACCCTTTAATAATTTATTGAAGGATTACCCTAAATACCTTTTTTACATGATTATCAAACGCTTAAAAACTAAAATTTGTACTACTTTTCGCACTGCTAATCAATTTACAAATCCAAACTTAATAAATTTATTTGATTATCTGAGTAACATCTTATTTTATAAAATAATTACTAATGAGTAACTTCAGTTCCACCTTCCTCACAAGTTGGTTGCGGTTGCGGGTCACCACTTTTACCACAAGAGGTTAATAATAGGCCTGTTGCGAACAATAATATTAAAAGTATATTTCTCATATTTATTTGTTTAAAATTATCTTGGTTGATATTTTTTGTTTTTCTTCTAAAGCACATCCTTGAACTGTCTCTTCAGAATCAAAATACAAGTAATATGTTACTGAAGGATACTTTGATAAATCAATATCTAAATTGTTTTCTATTGTAATAAATTCATTGTAAACCTGTCATACCTTAGAACCCCATGATTAACACCCAAAATAACATAGGACTGTGAATTTTAACAGTATATTTGTCTTTAAGAATATCATTATAATGAAGAAAGTATTATACTTGTCTAGAATTATTTTAGTTGTCTCAATGAAAATATAAGTTTTATATTTCAAATTTTTGTCTGTCACCAGATAATTCAACATATTTTACAGACTTATTAGTGGTAATATGAAGTATATCGTAATGAGGTATGCCAACATCTAAAAGACTTAGATTTAGGTATGGAAAATCAGTATCAATATTTTCATAAAATTTTTGGAATATGCGCTCCCTTGGATCTTTCTTAATATTGTTATTTTCAATGAAATCAGCTACTTTCGATTCAGGAATGAGAACGTCAATTTCTTCTTCTGATGATTCAGGAATGAGTTGATAAACAAATTTATCATTCATCAAATTAATGGTAACATCATCAGAATTAAGTAGCTTTTTCAAGGCATTAATAGCTTCAGATATTTTCATCTCAGCATTCAAATCGGGTGACTGGATAACGGGTTGCCATAATTCATGATTCAAACAATCATCTTCATAATTTAACATCTTATAATTGCTTGATGATAATAACATGCCGTCATATTTATACATTCTTCCTATTAAAGTTTTACATTTAGGTGACCTCGTCTCTTCATTATATCCGTGTATAATTTTAAGTGCTTCTTGGGTTTGAATAGCTCCTATTATTGATGCACTTATTGGAGTAGTAGCAACCCTTCCCCGTACAACATTAAAACTAGCAATATCAGGACAACCAGTTCGATAGTATAGCTGATCTAATTCTAAATCAGATAAACTGCATTCATAACAATTTATACCAGGCTTAAATATTCTAACATTTCCTTCTAAATTCTCAATGCCACCATCAATCCAAGGTATATTAGCCCTAAAACAATGGCGGTTGATCAAATAACGTGCAAATCTATTATCAAGACAACCAATTACAACATCCATTTCTCTAAACAATCCCAAACCCACATCTGATCCAATATCCCCATGAATGTAATTTAGATTAATCGTTGGGTTTATTTCTTTGATTCTTCTTGCAGCAACCTCAGCCTTAGATCTTTTATTTTCAGCATCTTCTATTCGAAATAATACTGAACGACAGAGGTTACTCTTTTCTATTCGGTCAAAATCAACTACTACAATATTTCCAATCCCAAATAGCGCTAAGTTCTTCAGAACTTCATTGCCCAAAGCTCCTGCTCCAACGACCATTAACTTTGCGTTTTTAACTTTTTCTGAGTTAAACCAAGACAGAAGTGGAAAAACTTCATTTCCCCACAAATTTGTTTTTGTGATTGTTTTCAATTTTGCGGTTTTTCAGTATAAACGTAGGCTGTATATTACTCCAATTTCAACTCCAACAGAGTTAACGCTTGTTTTGGATGAGTTATTTAAAAGTTTGCTATAGCCCACATTATTCTCTTCATTCACTTCTGAAATCCCAGAAAGACCGTAATTAACATTAGCGCCAACTTTAAGGATTAAAATATCGGAAACGGGGATTGTTATCCCTCCAGATAACAATACACTGAATATTACTGGGTTTAATTTTACTTTTTCTTTATTACTATATATTGGTTCATCAGTGTAATACCCTAATTCTGGAATATTATACAATACTACAGGGCAACCAGGATAATCTCCCCATGAGGTGTATGTGCCCTCTCCATATAAATCACTATTCACAGGAAACGATACCTTAAAACCAATCCTTCCATAAAATCCAATTTGATCGATATTCGGATCTCCAAATTCTATATATAAAGGTACATCAAGATAGCCTATTTTCACTTCCTCATATGATTGATCAGTCGATATATTTTTAATAACATTATGACCATCTATATCTATTACATCAGGGAATTTCTGATTCGAAGAGTCTAATGAAATATCGGAATTATAATAACTGTATCCCAGGCCAGCTCCTATACTTATTATCCTATTAAGTTTCATAAAATAACCAACTTCAACGTTAAAGCCAACCTTAGCTTTTATATCACTTGAAAAATCCTTACTTTGGATTTTGGAATAGGAGGGGGAAATATTAAAAATAAGACCTTCGGAAGCATAACTTACATTCTGTGCTAACAAAGATGTAATAGAAGAGAATATTAAAATAATACTTAGGATACTGGCTGTTTTTCTCATTATACAATATTTTTAGTGATTTGCTACTAATTTCCTTTTTCCTTCTCAAAATATTGAAATACAGTATTGCCAATTTTAAATTTAACACCACTGTATAATTCGTATTCTTTAGAAATATGCATATCAAACCGATCGTTATAAACTGTTATTTTCTCTTGATCAAGTGTCATAATAACCGGCATGTTGCTATTGTTTATGAACATCTTCGCGTGTTTCTCAGCAATTTCAGGATTCTTTGATTCCCAATTCATCTGTATTTCACAGGAAAAAGACCTGCCTATATATACCTCATTGTGACCACCCTGATAACTCATCCATTTATGCACAGGAATAGTCTCCTCATTTTTTTTGCCTTGTACAATTTTCAGGTAATAATTTTCAGCTCTTAAATGCACAGTCGCAATAGATATTCCTAATCCTCCACCAAAAAGCATAAAAGCAATTAATAATGCATAATAATCAATATCACCAGCCATCAGGTACAGAATGAAGAAACTGAACACAATAGAGATTATTCCTCCTAGAAGACCATGTTTCCAGACAATTGTTGTTCTTACAGACATCAGAAGTCCAATAATAGAGCCAAATAATATCCATGGAATCCAATCAAAATACAAGGTAGTATTGGGCTGATTTAATAAAACTAAAATTATCCCACCAAGTAAAAATGATAAAAAACCTAAAACAGCACCAATTATTCCTCTTATAAAGATGCTTGTAAAAACTTTAAAACTTTTTCTCCGGTAGTCTTCAATCAATGAAAAGAAAAAGGTTAAAAAGAATCCCATTGTTGAACCAATAAGTATTAATGATGCTACTTTGGTGGTAAACTGTTCTAATTTATTTTGATCTTTTAATTCGGGTTTTATTGATCTGACAATATTATTTACGAACTCGAATATAGTCTCTGTATCCTTTAATAAAAGGTAGATGAACCAGGAGAGCAAACCGCCAACAAGTCCAAACAATACCCATATAACATAGTACCTTCTGTTTTTTTTTGAGAATGGATCGGTTCTATCGAAGAATTCTTGCTTTCCCATATTACAATTTTGACCATATTCAGGACACACATGGTCGAAATCGTTCCAGCAGATTTTATGTACAATATGTTCACATTTTGTGATTACAACATCCCCTTGATTTAAAGGGTCACCACAATAGGGACACTCTTTGTGCACTTCATTTTCAGCCGGTTTATATTTTTTTGCAAATCTTATATAAAAAATCTTATTCTTAATAAGTGGAATGATCAACTGCATGGCAATCACGATCACTAAGAAAAGAATAACCCCAACTATCAATCCTATAGGAATAATTTCCCATATGGATTGTTTCCCCACTCTAGACGGATTTGCAATAAATCCTTTAGAATATTCTACCGAACCTGTAGCAATCTGGATATCTTGGTTATTGGGGCAGCTTATTTCAAGATTTAAAATTCTATCTTTTCCTTGGTAAGTTTTGCCGGATTGATTTATTAGCTTGATTTCATAATCAGGGGTAATGGCATTAGAAAGGTCTACTTTAAAGTATTTAATTATGCTTTCAGGTTTGACTAAGTAATAGCCCCTGGGATTTCCACTTGCAATGCAAATTCGTTTCAAATCTTCCTCATCAAAATCATCACTGTTTTCACCAAAACCCAATGCAAACACTTTAACCTTATTGCTATACTTTTTTAAGGCCTTGAGCAGTTTTGAGGAATTTATGTTTTCCCAGTCTTTATCGCGATATTTGCCAATGTTAATAACATCGTTGACACCATCTGTAAGTACTATCAGGTAATTATTAGCCTTTTTGCGGTTCGACAGATTGAGATTTCTTTTATACTGCTTCTCGTTGTCTTGATTAGGAACAAGTGCATCAATGTCAAATTCAAGCAATTTGGTGTAAATGGCATTGTATAACGCTGTATTAGTGCGTGTACTGCGCTTTGTTACTGAATCAAAATTTTCCTTGGTAAGCACCACACTTTGTGAGATATCATTACTGAACGATGAATAATATAAACTGCCAGTTGGCACCTTTTCTACGAAAGCCAATATCGCCTGTTTTATTTTGTCATACTCTTCATCACCAATCGAACCACTGTGATCAACAAGCAGAGAAATTGTTATATCAGAAGGGATGGATCCCTTAGTTGTATCAACTTTCAACTTTTTTAAACTATTGGGAATATATGTTATCGGTAATATGTCCGGCTCGCTATCCACAAATTCAACTACTTCAATATTTACTGAATCAGACTCATCGATAAATAACATTCTTTTTTCATTCTCTTTATTCTTGTCCTTTATTAGATTGAATCTTAATGTAATTGTATCGCTCAAAGTTGAGATAGAGCTATCACTAGTTTTTATAACAGGCTGAAAAAGTTCAATTGATGCAGTATCCTCGATTTGTGCATAAATTGTATTGATGGGAATAAACCATAAAAGACTCATTATAAGCAAGCTCCTGAAGGAACATGTGTTTCCAATCAATATGTGGATATTTTTTTCTAAAATTTTCATTTTTACAATCAGCATTAATATCCTCTTTTATAATTTATATTTAAAAATCATTTTCGTTTCCTTGTCCAATCAATCATTTCATCTAGCAATAGAATTGCTTTGTCTGAAGGAAGATTAAACTTAAAATCTGTCATCCTTGAAGTAACTATTATTCGATTTTCCTGTCTGTGATAAATCACTAGAACCAGCACCTTCTCATTTTGCAATTCTGGTTTCTTTAAAATTTCGCCAATATTAAAACTACCTTCAGTCAAGTCGATAAATAATCCTATTGTACTGGATTCCAAACCTTCTTTATTTTCAGTTGTATCAATTAAATTCTCAAGGATTAAATCAAAATGATTATATTTCTTTGTAATCAATCTGCCACTTATATGTTTAAAGGAAATTGGCGAAATCTCATTATTATTGTCTTCAGAAAGTCGTTTTATTTCAAGGATAATCGAATTCTCAAAATATAACATCTCACAAACAGAATCACTAAAATATTCCGAAAGGTTCAGTTTAAAATGACTTTCAGAAACTTTAACAGAAGGATTTAATGCCCATTTGTACATGCTATCCAAGCTGAAAAATCGCTTGGAATCATTTGAGTTATTCATTTCACTACCATCGGCCTTGTAGGTAAATATGCCTGTATCCCAGTCTTTAGTATAAGGATCTAAAACTATAGCTAGCATTTTTAATGATCTTCTATCGTGTGAGAACCCCTCCTGTACACTTAAATCATAATCAGACAAAAAGATCTTTAAACCCGGATGGCTATGGAACCAAGCTGTCATTACATAATCGATTCCGGTTTTCTGCTTGAGATTGGTGAGGACCTTTTGGAGTTTTACACCAATTTTAGCACCGAAGTTCAGTTGATAATTTGAAAATTTTGCATCGTTGCCTGGTTCAATAAAATCTTCAAGTGAAACATCGAATTTTCCCTTCTCATCAGGGTTGTTATCCCATCTACCAACTAAAAACCCACCGGTCTCGTATGCGGTTTTATCAGTATCTGTTGACATTAGTGAATCTTCAAAAAACCTGTATGTTTTTATGATACAATCCCGTTTGAAATAAACCCGGCTAACGGCAGTGTCATTCCATTCATGAATCAGATCAATTTCCAGGTACTCATTTTTGTGTTTTTGAACTATCTCATCAAGTCCCTTGCCTTTCTCATCACTGTTTTCATTTGATTCTTTTATAGTAATTTTACTGATTGCTGATTTTGTCTGGTTGTTCTTTTTAGTCTGTTTTCGTTTTTTTGAACGAATTGCAGTAATGTAAACTTTTGCACCAAACACAAGGATCACTATACTAACAATACCCAGCAATACATATACATACGGAAATTTTTGGTAAGGTGATTTCTCGATATTGTTATATAAATATTCAATGCGGGGAGGAAGTCCAGATGCGGTCTGTTCAAATTTATTTATTTGTTCAATATAAACAGGAATTGCATTCTTTTCAAAGTCAAGGGACTTTTGTACCTTGAGTGTATCTTGTTTATTGCTATACGAATTAAGTTTTTCTTCAATATTAATGGTTCTCTTAATTAAGCTTTTCTTTACCCATTTGTAATATGTCTTGCGGTAACGTTTATCTTCAAAGTCATTCTGTAACTTTTTAAAATCTGTATCTAGTTGATTAAGATTCTTTAAGTTAGCATCAAACAATGATATGTATTTGGTAACAACTTGCTGATTAATCAATTGTTTAGCCGGGTTAAAATGGTCGTTGAAATTATTAAGTTGTTGGTAGTTGTCTTTTATCTTGTCATATAGATACTCAATTTCCCCTTTTTTCATAACTATCTCACCCATGAATTTTTCATATTGTATTAACAAGGGTTCGGCTTTTATTGAACCTTGTTTTTTCTCAATTTGATCAAATTGAGATTTGCATTTTTGCATTAGTAAATCCACATCGTTCTTATAATCGTTAAGATGTTTTGTAATCATCGCAATTGTATCAAGGCTCTTTTTATTTTCAAATATGCTGAAACTTAATAGTTCTTTTACTAATTTCAATGTGTCAAGATCAGGTGATGTTTCTGAGTTCTTCTGATATTTGTGGAGTGCTGAAATGCGGGAATTATTCTCAAGATAATTTTCATTTAATACTGATTCCTTTATTAGAAGACGGGAAAGGAACAACTGGTATTCTTCTTTTTTGATCGCTAATTCAGATATATACTTATTGGTATAGGCTTTAAATTCCAATTCTTTGTTTTCCGCTAGCTTTTCCATTTTGTTTTTAATCAAGCTTTCAATCTCTTCCATTTCTTCTTGCTCAATCTTGTATTTAGCAATCAGTGTTAGCAATTGACTTTTCTTTTTGCTGCATTTTGCTGAATTCGGATCTCCTGAAATCTGATTCTTTAGCTGCTGAAAGGAGCGCATTTCTTTTGTGAGTGAACGAAATTCATCATCAAGCTTCAGTACATTTGTTTTTGGATCATTTATCTTTGCTTGCATGTAATCCAAATCTTTATCACTTTTAATAATATTTAGTCTTGACCTGTACTTTTTGTAATAATTTTTGCATACATTTTTTTCATAGTTTTTGATTTTGTCTTCAAATGAAGATAAACCACTTCTTTGTTGCAGATAACTATCAATTTGCAAAAAAAGTTGCTTTTTGGAATCAGGGCATTGGTCGATATCCTTGTTGTATCCAATTACTTTTCTAATATCTTCAACCTTTCTAAAAGTTTCTTTAAAAACCTTAAACTCCCCTCTAAGTTTAACTATATCTACATTCTGAAATTTAAGTTGACCTTTAAAGAAGGTTAAATCTCGGTCGTTTGTAATGTCCTTGAAGTCTGTTATGTAATGACTAATGAGTTTGTCGCAATCCACTGACTTCGTTTGTGTTAGGCTTGGTAATCTTATTTTCCAGCTTTCTGGTTGTGGAGGCCCATTTATCTTTATCTTATTATGTGAAGCTGTTATATGAACAAAGTTAAATTTCAGGGTAATTTCTGAACCTGGAATATATTCAACGGAAATCCTTATTGGATTGGATTCCGTTTGAAAATCACTGAACCCATTATTGAATTCTTTTGTATGGGATTTTTTACCATCCACCCAAACTTCAACTGCCTTCGATTTTTCAATTAAACCAACATATGTAGGTTTTCTATCAACAATAAAACCTTCATCTTTATAGTGTTTCAAAAATTGTTCCCAGTCACTAATCAGGAATAACCATTCCCTTTTATTTTCAATTAGTTCCCTCTTTTTATCTTTCAGTACACCATTCAATACAATTTCAATTTTACTACGATCATTAAAAGAATAATTGATAACTGGTGTAACTTTAAAATAATTGTTCTTTATAACTATATTTTTGGACTCCAGCTTGTTCTCATTCTCATACAATACATGTTGTGCGGACAAATTGATATAGACAATTATCAGTAAGAAACAGATTGGAATTGTTTTTTTCATTTCTAACGTTATTTTCTTACTTTTCCTATTAATTTACTCTTCAGCATACCGACTTTCTTAAAGAAAGCTATGAATTTTTTAAAGCCTAGTAGTAGTATTATAATCAGGAGTACCGGAACAATTATCCAGAATATTGAAAACTTTCTTTTTTCAGCTGCTTTTTTACTGTCATTAGCAAGAGGTACAGCGATCTCCGTCATTACAGCTGGGATTTCAGTATCAGGTTTGTCTATCAATTCATCAATATCCTTACTAAAAATGTCAAAATTTCTTTTGTAAAACGCCATTAGTGATTGACTATTGATTTCGCCAACTCTTTTAACCAATGTATCCTGTTCCAATCTTAATGCATCGATGCTATCTTTATATGCAACGATTATTGACTGGTCTGATCTAGTTGTATTCTCTTTTTTATTTTCAGAATCCCACAAAGCTTCATAATACCTTTTTATTTTGCCATGGTTCTTCTTGAAGTCCTTAATTGTTACGGCTTTAACAAAAGTTGTTGTTTCATCTATGTTTGTAATAACATCATTAATGCTATTAAACAAATCATCAACCAGCTGTTCTGTTTTTAAATAATCTTTTATTTCTTGTCTTAATTCTATCAATTTTTCACAAAAGAGTGTGTCTTTGTTTTGGTTGATATATTGTATAATTATTTTGGCCGTTTGAAGGCCTGAACGGTAATTATTGACTGACTTGGCCAGTTCCTTGTAATCTTGAAGAGAACCATCAATAGACTGATATAGATCAAACCTATTTTCATACCACCTAAATGGCTTTGGAGGTATGTTATTTTCATAATTCTTCTTGTATTCCCGATGCATTTCTTCACAGGTGAGCCCTTCCATTGACTTTTTAACGGGTAGAATAAATTCCCATTTTAGAGTATTCGATTTTTCTATGATTATTAAATCATTTTTTTTCTTTTTACCAATATATATGGACAACTCCAATTCATTTAGATCAGAAGTATAATTTACTATATTAAATCTTATAGGTTGAGAATTTTGTATTACAATCCCGTCATCAAGAGGATCGATAGTAAAATTCTGCTTTGGGGTTATGTTGAATGAAGGAGGGAAATTGCGTTTATCCCCAGATTTTCGTCCATCCTTTAGTTTTTTGCCTTCTCTAGCACAATAGTTCCACAAATTGTTGTTTTTGTCTACTAGGTATATAAATGTGTTATCAAATCCATAGATTGATTGTTCATTCTTGTCGCGCCAGTTTATTTCAAAAACAATATTAAAATATGAACTATACTGATCTTTGATTGTAATAACAGGTGTTATTGTTGCTGTGTATTTTTCATATGAATAATATTTTTCCAGTAATCTATTTTCACCGTATGTTATTGTAGTTTGTGCAGTTGCTAAAGGAGCACATATCAATATGTAGAAAACTATTATCAAACTTAACAGCTTGTGTAATCGAATATTCCTAATTTTATCGTAAAACATAGTTTTTTTCTCCAGAATCAGATTTTAATAGTGAGGTTTTTGTCCCCGGATTCAGATTTCTTATTATCTTTCTTTTCAATAAAAACATGAGGTTCAGCCGACTTAACAATTTTGGAAAGGTTTGAGTAATCAGAAAAAATTCCTTCTTTAATATTTATCCACCCACTAGGTTCTGCCTCTTCCCTAACCCATTCTGCCACAGTTTTATCTTCTGGCCATGGATAACTTTCATTTGCCCAATAAACCTGATATTGCAAATATTTCCCAACCCGAATAATACGTTCATCAAGCCCGACAGTAACACCTAGATCTTTGTTATTCAAGCATATTCTCCCTTTAAACTTTCCAGTAGCCCTTATGTTGGGATGCCAGGTGTTAGTCAACATTTTAAACTCGGGATTTCCGCCAAAAGCACTTGGGTAGTTATTGGGAAGTATAATACTCAAGTGATGCTCATCACCGTATATTGGTTCTCTTGGCAATTGGTTTTCAGAAGATGAATTGCTGGTTGAGGGTTCGTTAACCCCAACAATACTTTTCAAACCGTAGATAATCTCGTATTCAACAGGAAGGCCTCCTCTATTTCTTCTTCGGATAATATAGGTAATTATATCACTTTCCTGGCAAAGGCTATCAACTTTCTTCCATTCTTTTAGTAGCTTTTTTCCTTGTGGGGTAAGAACTTTTTTGTCATATCCCTCAAAAGTATTCTGCTTTTTTTTCTTTTCCTGAAAAGTTGATATTTTAATCTTTGTCATTTTTTATTGACCTTTCTAATAATATTTCACATGTTTGTTAATTAGACTTCTAACCAGCAATTACTTCTTTAATTAGAATTAATTCATCTCCCTGCTGTATCTTATAATCAAACAGCGTTTGCTCCCTACCTTGAAATTTTGGTCTAAGTATTTCTTCTTCTTCTGTATTTCTTCCTAAGTGGTAGGTAATGGGATTGCCACCTGCATCTTGCCATGATAATTGTAATGCTTCAACAATATCTTTGAGAGCTTCAGTAATTGATTTAGTAGTATCTTCAACCTTCATTGAATATTTGTTTTCCTGGTAAACCAATACAATTTCTATTTCTTTCATTTCTATAATCTTTTAATAGTTGAGTACAATTCGTTAACAATTATTGGATGATTAATTTTTTAATCTGTCTTTGGCCTTTCTCAATTCTTAATTCGATGATATATATTCCAACTCTAAGATCAATCAAATGAATTTGCGATATTGAGTTTACTAGTAATTCTGAATAGATCCTTTTACCGGTTATGGAATAAATGTTTGCTGTTATTGAAGAAACCCCTAACGGTATATTGACATCGTTCAGTCCAATTTCAAACTGACCGTTTGATGGATTAGGATAAACTATAAAAAGATCTGCACTATTTACAAATAGCCCCTTATTTCCATCAGGATATGTATATTTTTTTGATTCGGAAGTACAATTGTAGGCATTCTCCACACGAGCAAAATAAGTTCCATCCTCAATTCCACCTTCTTTATAATAATATTGCCCGTCTGCATCAGGAATTATTAAGCCATTCTTATACCAGGTATATGTATACTCCTTTGTTGAATCCTGACAACAGACGATAAGCACAAGAGGTCGTCCGATATTATTGGGTATGGTTTTAACCCACAATGAATCATCAATATTTGGTAACGGATTTACTGATATTACTATTTTATCAGAAAAGGCATTAACATCAATTACACAATTTGCATTGGATGTCAAATATGCCTCAACAGTATCCCCATTCTGAAGTTCACTGGTATTAAATTCAGGGTGATTGGTTCCTTTTGATATTCCATTAACTTTCCATCCGTATGTAGGTGATGTTCCTCCATTTTCAGTTTCACTTGTAAATGCTACAGAATCGCCACTACAAATTGTTTCTTCTGAAGCCTCAATAGTAATACTGACCGTCACATTGTCAATTATCTCAATAGTAAATATATTACTGTTAACGGTATCACACCAGTCAGTAGCTGTATAATAGAAAACTGTAGTGTCATATAGTTTACCAACTGTGTATTCTGGACCCTCACCATCTTGTACATTGTTTTTATACCAAACGATTGTATTACTACCTGATCCGCCTGTAGGATGAGCAATTAAAGTGTCACCATCTGCACCACTACAAATGGGAGTTTGTACGCCGGTAATATCCTCTGCTGTAAGCATATCATATACGTTAATTGAATATTCTTCACTAATTGTATCATCAACAACACACCACCCTACGGTATCTATTGCATAATAATAAAATTCAGTTGTATCATATAATTGCCCAACATTATACTGCTCTCCTGAGCCTAGTGAATCTCCTTGTGAATTATGCCATACAATATCATATTTTCCAGAACCTCCCGAAGGATTAGCCGTCAATATACCTCCATCTTGCCCATTACAAATAGTTGAATCCACTGTCCCAATAATCGACCCGATATCAAACTCACTAAAAACAGCAATTTGAAGTGTATTTGAAACGAGAGTTGTATCTTCGTCGGTCGTAACAATCAATCTGAAAAATGTTGTATCCTTCAGCCCTTCCGAAGCAAGATATATAGAATCGATTGCACCATCAATATTATCCCATCCACCAAATGAAGTAGAATCCTGCCACTGATACAGTAATATAGTATCGAAAACTTGTGATGTTAGTGTGTCTGGGATGGAATCATAACATATCCACTGATTAGAGGCAATAATAACTGTATCTTGTGCTAATATTTGATAATTTGAAAAAATAATCCCTGCTATCAAGAGATAAAGACGCATACTTTTTAGGTTCATCATATAAAATTTAGGTGTTTCTAAATTAAAAGATAATTAGTATCAGCAATAGAAAGAAAAGAATTAGTTAATCTTTATTATTGCTGCTTTTTGTTCCATTAATGCACCACCATCAACAGTCATCTTTGTGCTGGATTTCACATCCATAGTTGCCCCGGCTTTTATTTCCATTTGTGCGTTTGCTTCGGTTATTACATTGGTGCCTTTCATGATAAAATCCTGGTTCGATTCCATCGTTATATTATTGGCTTTCACTTTTAAATCTCCAACGGCTTCTATCTCGAAATCACCCTCAGCTTTCAACTTCATATCGCCTTTGGATTCAATAGTAACCTTCGATTCATGCGAAGAAAGCGTAATCACATAATTGTCTTTATTGTAATCATAGATCTTTACTTCCTCACCACCATCTTTATCATTAAACTCAATTGTATGGCCACTCCTCGTTCTGATGGCTTTAATATCATTCTGATCATTCAGCCAGGCATCGTCGGGTTTTGCATTGCCGTGGTACAAGCTTCCCATAATGTAAGGTTTCTCTGCATTACCACCTTCAAAAGCCACCAGCACTTCATCTCCAATCTCCGGGATAAAATAAAATCCTTTCTCAAGGCCGGAATGAGGTGTTAACATCCGTAACCAGGGAGAGACTGTGTTTTCATCTTGTTGCCAGGTAAACTGAACTTTAATACGCCCTAAAGCTTCGGGGTCGTTGTTGTCCATAACCTTTGCACTTTGGGTTTCGCAAAATGATATGGCATGAGGTGTCGAAAAAGGAGGAACCTCTATCTCGACAGGAATGGCCGTAAAATTATTTTGATAATTGCCTGTGCGGTCACAAGAGTGTGACAAGCTGGTAATAATATAACTGCCATGTTCTACCTTCTTGACACTATTATCTTCTTGCTTTATTGATTCAAAAATTTTTATCTGGCAACCTAAAACAAGATTGGGATTATCTGAACTTCCATTTAAGGAAATGAACGCAGATGCCTTAGCACTTTTAATTAGTTTTACCCTACTGTCGAGGTGAGCTTTGGCATTAGACTCAGATAAGGCATTGTTATATAAGCTAAGGGTTTCATGTGTATACAATTTTTTAGAAGCATCATAAGCAACTTTAGCTTTGTCCGATATATTCGATACTTGCTGTGCTCCAGAGTCACTGCTAAGAATTTCTTCATTCAAATAATCATATGCCAAAAATTTGAACTTCAAATCGTCAAGCTTTAACGAAAAATCAAAATGCGATAAATCTTTACCATAATTAAGTTCAACAGTAGTTGAGGGCAATTCACCAAAAATCAGGTCTGTCCCGTTATAAAAGAACCATTGGCCTTTTTTGGCTGCAAGACGGTTTATAAAAGCATAGGCACTTTCTTTATATTGCACAGTATATGGGATACTATCATTTGCATTTTGAGGTTTTATGAGCTTGGTGTCGAATTGGTACTCCTTTAAAATTTGTTTTACAATTTTATCAAGGTTTTTATCTTCAAACGACCTGCAATGCTCGCCGTCATCAAGTAGAATATCGGTGCTTTGGGCTGAAACCACAATATTGCCACCAAAAGGCCCTTCAGCCTTACTGGCTCTAACTCCTGTAACGATTCCGGTAAACTCATTTTTATCTTCATTTTCAGTACTGATCTTCAGGTTAATTTCTCCACCCAGTACCTTATCGGATTCATCCAGAATAAAATTTCCTTCTTTTTCGAAGGTTTCGCGACGGAAGATAACTTCAAGTGAATGATGACCAAAAATATTCTGCTGTAGCGATAAACTTGAAAACGTTGTTATTTTTTCCTTATCGATTGATATTTCAATATTGCTAACAAAGTTCATTGTAATTATCCGATTTAAATTTATTAATTGCAGAACGCTTACTATATTGTTTGGAACAGAGATCTGCCCATAAACATTTATTTTTAGTCTCCTTCATGTACTACTATAATTGATTAATTTTTTAGAACAAGGATCCAGGGTTCCTCCATTCTACATTTCCATCAAAGTTTATCCGCATTGCTGAAAAGGTAATACCAATACTCATGGGCGATTCACTTCCAAGATAACTGAATGATTCATTATATTTAATACAGTAAGCCTCTCTAAACTCAAGGGTTTTTCTAATATTATTTTGAATAGTGAACTCTATCTTCCCATGTTTAGCGCCTTTATCCGCAACCATCCAGTCGACCAATTGGGTGTCTCTCGAAGACTCAACAACAAGATTGATATTATTAAATCGAACCCGTGCATTTGGCTGTCCTGTGAGATGATCTATATTCTGGGTGAATTCAAAATCACATTGGAGTACCTTTATGGAATCACTAATTTCAGTTCCATCCGGGTCCACAAATACTAGTCTTGCATCAAATGCCATAATTGTTATCTTTAGTTAAATGAATGAAAGGAATGGATGCCGAAAAAAAAATTGATTTTCCGACATCCTCTTAATATTTTTTAACAGAAATTGTAAAAATCTCATCCTGTAGGTTTTTATCAATTGAATCGTACGATTCCTTGTAATCTAGCAAATAAGCATCCTCGAATTTCAGGGTTTTCATATTTGTACCATCCCTCTTTTCAAATTCGAAGCTACCACCTTTTGTTGTATAAGGATTACCTACCCATTCTAGAAAATCGGTATTTCCATCATTAATGGATTTTATCAGCATATTTATT
>Ga0187827_10002199_pt1 | contig 27019 bp, 28 predicted proteins | sample ETNtaG_39_FD_167969 | JGI IMG/M metagenome (GOLD analysis project Ga0187827, IMG submission 167969) | Marine microbial and viral communities from oxygen minimum zone, Eastern Pacific Ocean - ETNP2014_SV_150_PacBio MetaG (Illumina Assembly) | ecosystem: Environmental > Aquatic > Marine > Hypoxic... | reverse complement strand
CCCTCCATTGCGTTCAGGAGATAAACCAAAAATTTTAGCAGGATCTGAATCTATGGCGGGTGTATTTATTATGGATGTTTTACCAGAAGAAACCGCTTTAATTCTTAGAGAGCACATAAACACATGACCATTGAAGAAAAAATTACTTATTACAAAGAATGCTTAGATAGTTTTGAAGATACAATGGATAAATATAAGTTTCTTTTAGACCAGGGGAAAAAAACCAAACCTTTTCCTGAAGAATATCGACAAGATGGTCTCAAAGTTTCCGGATGCCAAGCACAAGTTTGGCTTGTCCCCTCTCTTAATGATAAATTGTTGTCATTTCATACCGACTCTGATGCTTTTATTTCAAAAGGAATGATAACTATTTTATCTGATATATACGGTAATAATTTACCAAATGATATTCTGAATTCAGATTTCGAATTAATTAAAGCATTAAACCTAGATGTTTTATTGACGCCAAGCAGGACCAATGGTGTTTTTTTTATGCTAAAAGCAATAAAAAAATATGCTGAAACATTTTCAAAAACTTAAGATGATTTTGTTTTTTAATAATAATAAATTATCATTTTTTATTTATGTTTTTTTATTAAATATTTTTACTCATTTTATCCCTTTTGAAAGGATGTCTTTTTCACCAGATAATTACGCACTATTAGGCTCAGAATATAGTTTAAAAAATTTTTTTTACTTTTCTAATAGACCTTTATCTTTTATTTTTATTGAAATTCAAAATTCTATAATCTTTGAAAATAGTTATTTAAATATTCTCTTAATTTTTTTTTCTAGTTTATTAACTATATATATAGCATTTTATTTATTAAATTTATTTTTTAAGCATAAGGTAAGTTTTTTCATTATAATTATTTACTCATTACTTTTTAGTAAGTTAGAAATTTTTCATTCTTCGATAATGGTTAACATTAACATTGTTTCAAGTTTATATCTATTGTCTCTAATATTGTTTATTAATTACATAAATGAAGAGAAAAAATTATTTCTTGTTTTTTCCTTATTATTTTATTCAATTTCAATTTTTTGGTATGAAATAGGAATCTTATTTCCATTTTTATTTTTTATTTATGCTTATATTTTTAATAATAATAAAAAATTATTGATTATTTTTTTTAAAATTTTACCTTTTTTATTAATACTTTTATTATATTTGTCTTATAGGTTTACAGGTGCTTTTGGATATGGTGAAATAATTCAAAGCCATTCGATAAGTATAAATTTAATTCCCTCAGGCATAATTGAAATTTTAAATCATTTTGTAGGAAGGTATTTTATTAGAAATTTTGTTTACGGTATATATGTTTTTTTAAACATTGATCCAAAGTGGTTATATTTATTGCTTATTGCAGATTTGCTTTTAATTATTATTTTTTTAAAAATTTTTTTAAATTATAAATCAAAATTTTACTTCAATAAGAGATATGCTATATTTTTTATTTGTTTATTTTTTATTTCGGTATTACCTGTGATACTTAATGGCTCTTCTGCAGGAAGACATTTAATTATTCCTTCTATTTCTTTTTGTATTTTTATTTTATATTTATTAAGCTTTACTAAAAAATATTATAAATATTTTTATATATTTTTCTTTATCATTGGAATTGTAGTTTGCCAGGGTAATGCTTGGGCTCAAATCATTTCATCTAGAATTAATAATGCAGTACATGAATCTTTATTAAGTCACAAAAATGAAATATTGAAGTATAAAAATTTAGTAATAGATACAAATAGCTTTGCAAACAATATTAATCATACATTCTTTAAAAGAGATTATAATAAACTTAATACTTATTATGGAGCCCAAACTTTTGAAGATTGGGGGCTAAATGGTATGGTAGATTTAACAATAAATAATATTGATTTAAAAACATATATTTCAATTTCTGAAATTAAGAATATTGACTCTAATATAATTTTTTTTATTAAAAAAAATATAAGTTATAAAAATTTTTCTAAAAAAAAAATTGAAATAAATAAAAATGATTCATTTATTTTGGACTATGAGAAAGTTTATTACAACGGATATAATTATGGTAAATAAAAGATAAGTATCAATGAAAACTAATAAATCTTTATTTTATAAAAAATCAATTTTAATTAGAGAAACAGAACAGACTCTTTTAGATTTATTTTCTAAGGGTAAGTTGAATGGAACAGTTCATACTTGTATAGGTCAAGAGTATAATGGAGCAATTTTACATTTTTTAGCTAAAAAAAGGGATACTGTTTTTAGTAATCATAGAGGTCACGGTCACTACATTGGTAAAACTGATGATGTTGAAGGTTTGTTGTTAGAAGTTATGGGGGATAAAAAGGGCATAGTTGGAGGAATCGGAGGAAGCCAGCATCTGTATAACGAACAAGGTTTTTTTAGTAATGGCATACTATCTGGAATGTCTCCAGTAGCTGCTGGTTATAGTTTTTCTATTCAAAATACTAATAATATTGTGATTTATTTTATAGGAGACGGAGGATTGAGTGAGGGTATTTTTTATGAGTCACTGAACCTAATATCAAAATTTAATTTACCAATATTAATAATTAATGAGTTTAATAATTATTCGCAAAGTACTCCATCTTCTCAGCATTTTTTTGGAAATATCAAAAAACGCATAGAGGGTTTTGGAATTGAATATCATAAAACTAATATTTGGAAGATAGATAAATATTTAAGTGATGTTGAAACTGTTTTTGAAAATATTAGAACTAATAGAAAGCCGATTTTTCTACATATAGATTGCTATAGACTTAAGCCACATTCAAAAGGTGATGACAATAGGGATTTAAAAGAAATATTGAATTATAAAAAAATTGATCCAATAGAAGTATTTAAATTAAACCAACCTGATTTTTATGATGAATATTTCAACGAAGCTCAAAGCAGAATACAAAAATGTCTAAAAGAAAATAAAGTTGTTTTTAATAAAAATGAAAAGACAATAAATTTTGATATTGCTTATAAAAAAACTGAATGGGAAAAATTAGAATTTTTTTCAGATATCAGGATAAATGAGGATATCTATGCCATATTTAAAAAACACCTAGAAATAAATAAGGATATATTTATATTTGGTGAAGATATTGAGTTTCCTTATGGCGGAGCTTTTAAAGTAACTAAAGATTTAAGCGTTTTATTTAAAAATAATGTATTTAATATGCCAGATAGCGAGGCAGCAATTATAGGCTTTGGCAATGGATTATCACTAGCTGGTAAATTGCCAATTTGTGAAATAATGTTTGGTGATTTTTTATCATTAATTTTTGATCAGTGGTTAAATCACGCAGCAAAATTTAATAAAATGTATAGCAATAATATCAACAACCCAATAATCATAAGAACTCCCATGGGTGGTAAGAGAGGCTATGGACCAACACATAGTCAATCAATAGAAAAGCATTTTGTTGGAGTACCAAATACTGAAGTAATAAGTTTAAATTTTAGATACAATGTTGGAATGCTATATGACAATTTGATTCAAAATATAAGTAAGCCTACTTTGGTTATTGAAAATAAAATCGATTATTCAAAAAAAAATATTATGTATAAAAACAACCATAATTATTCTTATTATTACAATATCAACAAACAACCAGATTTAAAATTAACAAACAATCAAAACAATATTGAATTTACTATTGTTTGTTATGGAGGAACGTTATTTGATTGTGAGAAAATTTTAGAGAATCTAATTGATAAAGAAGAAATTTTTTCAGAATTAATAGTCCTGCAGCAAATCTATCCGTTAAATATAAACTCAATAGTAGAAAGTTTAAAAAAAACAAAAAGGCTAATTATCATTGAAGATTCAGTTAGTTTTAATTCTATTGGTTCTGAAATTATTTCTCAATTAAATTTATTAGATATAGATTTTAAATTATTGAAAATTAATTCTAAAGAAGATATCATACCTTCATCTAAAATTTTAGAATCAAATCATTTTCCTTCAGTTGAATTAATAATTGATAGAATTAAGAAATTTTATTTAAATTTATGAAAAAAATAATAGCTGAACAATACAATGTTAATGATGAAAGTTATAAACTAATTCAAATTTTAGTAAAAGATAAACAAAGTATAAAAAAAGATCAGCCTATATTTAACATCGAAACTAGCAAAGCAAGTGTAGAAATCAGTTCTCCATATAAAGGAATTATAAAAATATTAAAAAAAATAAATGATAACATAAAGGTAGGGGATGAACTTGCTTATATGTTTGAAAATATTGTAGATTTAGAAAAATTTCAAAAAAAATATAAGAATATACGCAATTCACAGACAAATATTAAATCAGATATTTCAGCAAAAGCTTTAAAATTAATACAGACGAGAAAATTGGATATTGAAGAAATAAAAAAGCTAAATTTAAGAACTGAAAAAGAAATAATAGAATATGAAAAAAATAGAAAAAAAAATCTGAAAATAGGCGTTTCTGCAAATATCATCGAAAAATTTACTAGTGAAATATTACCAAAATCAAAAAAATTAGAGATAGAAAATCTTTATAAATCGAAAAATATGTTACCTTGCATTTGTGGTATAGAAATTACAAATTTTGATATTTTATCATTTTCAAAAAAAAATAATCTTTTTTTTAATAATTTTTCTCCAATTCTCATACATATTATTTCAAAAATAATTGGTAGGTATAAAAATTTAAATGGTTTTTTTGAGAATAATAATAGAAATTATTATAAGAAATTAAATGTTAGTTTTACATACAATTATAATAACGTTTTATATTCACCAGTTATTTATGATTGTAAAAAAAATTCCCTGGAAGATATAAAATTAAAGATGATAAATTTAACTAAAAAAATAATTTCTAACGAAATTAGAACAACTGATTTATCAAAAGGCACTTTTACTGTTTCAGATTTAAGTTTGGTTAATGATTTATCTTATCAAGTTCCAATAATTCCAGCTTATACATCATGCATACTCGGCATTTCTTTGCATAAAATAAACAAAAGTTTAAATTGTTGTTTAGTTTATGATCACCAAATGTCCTCAGGAAAAGAGGCTTCTATGTTTTTATATAAGGTGGTAGAAGAATTTAACAAATATCGGTAATAATTTATAGTATAAATTACAGTTTTTTTGAAAACATAATTAGAAATAAAAAAATTATGAAAATCAGCTTAAAAAAAACAAGTTTTTAAATAAAAAAATATTAGGGGTAAAAGTTGAAAAATAATAATATAGATAAAAAAATTATTGAAATTATATCAATTGTATTTAACATTGATATTAAAAAAATAACTAAAAAAACAAACAATACAAATGTTAATAATTGGGACTCCTTAAGACATATGACATTAATTCTTACTTTAGAAGATGAGTTTAGTATAAAGTTTAACGATCAAGATATATCTAAAATTAATAATATTGATTCAATAAAAAAGATAATAAATAAGTATCTTTAAAATAATATACGTCACCTCAAATCTTCCTGTACGACTTATTGAACGATTTTTTCCCTAAACATTCTTAATAGTTAATGTTAGGACAAATGCATCATTATTGAAAAAAGTAAAAAATAATGAATCTTAACGAATATTATAACTTAGCAATAAAACACTACAAAAAAAATTTGGTTGTAAATTGCTTAAGTTTGAAAAATAATCACAATAAATAATTGCTTTTTCTTTTTTTAATTGTTTAATGTGGTTTAGAAAACTATGATATTATTTTAATTTTATTTTTCCAAAATTCACATACTTCTATATTCATAGTAACTTTATTATAAATTATATTTAAATATGTTTTTTTCTCGTTCCTGTTAATCTAGCAGGATTTCCTATTAATATTGAATAAGCTGGGTAAGAGCCAGATACTACTGTTCCGGCACTAACTATACATCCAGTACTTAAATGGGTTCCTGATAAAATAACTGAATTGGAGCCAATCCAAACATCATCTTCTATCACAATGCTATATTTATTTTCTTTAAAAATTATTGTTTTAAATGTCAAACCTTGTTTATTTACAGGAATATCTAAACTATCAAATCTATGATTAGCTCCGTGCATATAAGTACCTCTTGCAATAGAAACATCATCTCCGATGTATATGCCCTCACAACCTGTTGCACTTACTACGCTATCTCTTCCAAGAATAAAATTGTTACCAATTTTTAATAATTTTGGTTCTCCTATCTCTATTCCTGAACTCAAGTAAGCATTATCACCTATATAATTTAATCTTTTTTTCCAATATGAATATCTAAGACGTGATCCTACAGCACCTGGAAAAAACATAATGAAGTGTGCGTATAAAGATAATAAAAAATTCATGATAGTTTATATATTACATTATTCGCACATCTTTAAGTAAGAAAATTAGAGATAATGTAGGAAAATTCAATGATTGTGTTTGCAACAAATTTTAGATTAATTATAAGTGATTTTTGTGGGGCGCTGATGGAACGGTATACATGTGGGTCTCAAAAACCCATGCCGCAAGGCTTGAGAGTTCGAATCTCTCGCGCCCTACCATATAAAGGGAGTGGATATATTTTTTGATGCGTTCACCAAAGTTTATTGTAAGTGGTTGTCGGAATATTGTTGGAATTTGTTGTAATATTCCGACAACGTGTTTAAACAAGGTATATAGCGCTTGAAAAAAAAGAGGATAGGTTTTTCAAAATCCGGTCACTTCGGTGGTGTGGGTTCGATTCCCTTTGCTCCTACCATTAAATGTAAATGAATTTACTCCGTAAGCTTTATGATTGGACACTAGAAAAATCCAAAGATCCTAAGGCCCCTTGGTTTCTTGCTATTATATCATTTTCAGAAAGTTCTTTCTTTCCAATTCCTCCTGACATTATCTTAATACCAATGGTTATCGCAAATAGAATTAAAGCCTGGACATATGCAACTATATGTACAGTAAGTTCCGTACTTGGTGGCGTTCTTGGTTATTTTATTGGATTTTTTTTCTATAATTCTATTGGAATAATGATTGTTCAATATTATTCTCTAGACAATCTATTCAGTAGTTTTGAATCAAGCTATAATGATTATGGCATTTTAATTGTTCTTGGAGCGGGATTTACCCCCTTTCCTTTTAAATTTATTACAATAGCAAGTGGTTTGTTTAGTCTTAATTTACCATTATTTATAAGTGTTGCATTTATTGCACGTGGATCACGTTTTTTTCTCGTAGCTGGTTTATTAAAATTATTTGGAAATTTTATAAAAAATTTAATTGACCGTTATTTTAACATTATTACGACTTTATTTTTTCTTTTATTAATCGGAAGCTTTATATTAATAAAATATCTATGAATTATATAATTCGATACTGGGGGATTATTTTTTTCTTCTTATGTGTGGTTGCAATTTCTAGCGCTTTGATTACAGAATATTTTTTTCATATTTTGCCATGTCAAATGTGCTTGAATCAGCGTTATCCATATTACTTTATAATAAGTATCTTTATTGTTTTTTATTTTATTGCCAAAACACCCAGTATATGGCTTTATGTTTTATCAGAACTAGCGGTATTATATGGTTTGTTTTACTCAGTGTGGCATGTAGGAATTGAACAAAATTTATTAACTGGTCCTTCAAGTTGTTCTGGAAGGTTGAGAGAGGCAAACTCTGTTAGTGATTTGAAAGAACAAATTCTCAATCAGGCTATAATCAATTGCAATGAAATTAGTTGGTCTGTTTTTGGCTTATCTGCGGCGACATTAAATTCACTTTTATTATTCCTGCTTCTCCTATTTAACACTATATTTATTTTTAAGATCTATAACGATAAAGAAAAAAAAAATTAATTCTGAAGTTCGGTATCCCAGTATAAATAATCACGCCAACTTTCATGTAAAAAATTAGGAGGAAAGTTTCTTCCATTATTTTGCAGTTGGGTGGATGTGGGTTGTTTAGGAATCTTTTTTAGTTTCATATCTGAATGTTTTAAAAGTCGTCTTCCTTTTTTTAAGTTACATGAAGTACATGCTGAAACAACATTATTCCATGTTGTTTTGCCATTAAGATAACGAGGGACTAAATGATCAAAAGTAAGTTCATTTGCTGAATATCTTTGAAAACAATATTGGCAGGTAAAATTATCTCGGAGAAAAACATTAAATCTTGTGAAAACAGGTCTGCGGTGTTGCATAACAAAATTTTTAAGTGCAACAACACTTGGCAACTTAAAAGAAATTGAAGGTGAATTTACTACTTGTTCATAGCTTTCAATTACCGAAACTCTTTCAAGAAATACTGCCTTAATGGCATCTTGCCACGAGCACAAAGAAAGGGGATAGTAACTTAGAGGCTGAAAATCAGCATTAAGTACAAGGGCTGGGCTTCCTGTTACGCTCATTTTATTTTCCACTCCTCCACTTTATAATATATATCATTAAGATTATAATATGACATTATGTTTACGTCATATGTTTTTTTATAAAATTTTTTGTTAATTTCAGCGTTTCAGCTGAGACTGTGTGTCCCTCATTTTTCATTAAATATGAGTCAAACAAAAAACCGTGATTTTTTATAATTTCACATGCTTCATTAAAATATTTAGGATCCAAAACAGTGTCTTGATCACCATGAACAATTAAAATGGGTGTTTTAATAAAATATTTTTTTTTATGATCTTCGGACGGAAGTATTCTTCCAGACAATAAAACACAGCCGGCAAAAGCATTATTGACGTATTTGCCAAATTCAAAAGCCATCATAGCTCCTTGCGAAAAACCAATAACAAAACAATCTTTATGAGTGAGTTTATATTTTATACATAAGTTGTTAATATAATCCTTGATAAGATTTAGTGATGATAAACAATCTTGTTTCAAAATTTCTTTTTCTCTCAAACCAGCTTCATTAAAATTTATGCCATTTGGATAAAGATCAAACCATTGCCTGCCTATTGGATACTGCGGAATAAGTGAGGGGGCATTGGGGGCATAAAAATTTATGTTTAATTCTGAATCATAAAGATGCGTTGCTAAAGGTATAAAATTTTCAGCATTATCACCATACCCATGCAATAAAAAAACTAGTTTTTTAGGCTTCTCTGAAGATTCAAAATATGACCCATTTAATGGTGTTTTTTTATTCATTAAATATATGAAATATATGAAAAGACTAGAAATAGAATAAAAAATTTAGTAAATGGGTAATTAAGGACATGGCATGGGCATTCATTACAATCACAAATCAAAAGCGGGCGACCGTAAAATGCAAAAAGAGCTGAAACTTCGAATGAAGACGGAAGCACGCAAACAAAAAAGATTAGAAAAAGAAGCTGCAGAAGAAGCAGAAGAGATGCGAAAACTTGAAGAATTAACTCGTCCCGACAAGCCTTCAACCTCTGACTAGTTTATAAATTAACAATTAATTTACCTAATTACTAGGATGATTAGTTGTAATAAATTTTTTTATTATAGCTAAAGCTTGACCAGCTTCTTCCAGCAAAATCATATGACCGCAATTAGGTATAACTTCAACTCGTGATCCTTTAATGCAATCTGCTAGTTTTTTGCCTTCTTTCACTGGACACATTCTATCTTTGTCTCCCAAAATATTGATAGTAGGACACTGAACTTTTTTAGCTGCTTCAAAACCATTCTTGTAGTTATCACATGCTCTAAAATCGACGCCCAAAGCATTCTTCACCGATCCATTATGAACAATAGTTCCGCCAATATTAATGTGATGTAAGCCTGGAACAGCATGTCCTCCAAAATGCCCCGCTGGACCATGTGCCCAGTCCATCATTAGATCCACCGCTTTAGCTTCACCCTTCTCTGCTAAATCTAAAAGTTCTGGATTCATTGGAATAGCTCCAGCCCCGCCCATTAAACTTAAAGATTTTACTTTGTTAGGAAACCGAGCAGCGCACTCCATAGTTATTAAACAGCCTTGAGAGTGGCCGACAAGAGATGCTTCGGTCATTCCAACCCCGTCAATTACATCAGATAACCATAATGCTTGTTCTTCAATTGATTTAAGAGACGGGCCTTCTGAATATCCGTGACCAGGAAGATCAATTGCCAAAACACTATAACCATGAAAAGCAAAATAGCGTGTCTGAAGAACCCAGGTTATATGACTAAGACCGCTCCCATGCACAAAAATAATAAGAGATTTTTTTTTATCAAATGGACGTCCTCCAGTAGAAGCAAAAACTTCTTTGCCATTAACTTTAAACTTCATTTGTTAACAATTAATTTTGGTTTTTTAGCAGCTCTAAATCCATTTTCAAAATCACCAATAATGTCATCAATGTCTTCAATGCCAACAGAAAGTCTGATCATATCCTCTGTTAATCCAGCAAGTTTCATCGTTTCTGCATCCATTTGTGCATGAGTTGTTGAAGCCGGATGAATGACTAATGTCTTAGAATCCCCTACATTAGCAAGATTAGAAGCCAACTTCACAGCATTAATAAAGGATTCTCCGGCAGCTCTTCCTCCCTTAACTCCAAAAGCAATCATAGAACCTGCTCCTTTTGGTAGAATTTTTTTAGCCACCTTATGATCAGGATGATCGGATAGATCTGGATGAGCAACCCATTCTACTCCCTCATGATGTGTAAGAAATTCTAGCATTTTTTTTGTATTTAATAAGTGCTTATCCATTCTTACTGATAAAGTTTCTATTCCTTGAAGAATGTTAAAAGCATTAGTTGGACTCATACATGGCCCCATATCACGCATACCTTCTGCTCTTGTTCGCATCGCAAATGCCATAGGCCCAAATTCCTCAGCAAAAGATAATCCGTGGTATCCTGGATATGGTTCGGTCATTGTTGGAAACTTATTGTTTTGCGACCAATCAAACTTTCCACCTTCAACTAAAATGCCGCCCATTGATGTTCCATGCCCACACATCCATTTGGTTAAAGAATGCACCACGATATCTGCACCGAAATCAAAAGGTCTACAAAGATATGGCGTGTTAAATGTTGCATCTATTACCAGAGGAACGCCACCTTCATGTGCAATTTTTGCCATTTCAGGAACGTCCATTATTTCTAAACCTGGATTTCCTATTATTTCTCCAAATACGAGTTTTGTATTTGGCCTAATAGCTTTTTTAAATCCTTCAGTATCTCTTGGTTTTACAAAAGTGGTTTCAATACCGAATCTGGGAAGTGTCAAACGCAATAAGTTAACCGTGCCACCATATAACTGTGATGAAGATATGATATGATCTCCTGAATTAACTAAAGTCATTATGGTAAGAAAAACAGAACTCTGTCCTGAGGCAGTGGCTACTGCTCCTGTGCCGCCTTCCAGTGCAGCAATTCTTTCTTCTAAAACAGCGACTGTTGGATTGGATATGCGGCTATAAATATGGCCTCCTTGCTCCAAATTAAATAATGCGGCAGCATGATCAGTATCCTGAAAAACATAGGATGTTGTTTGATAAATAGGAACAGCTCGTGATCCAAAATTTTTATCTGGTTGGTGTCCTCCGTGTAAGCTTAATGTATCAAATTTGTAAGTTTTTGGGTCCACTTTTTCTCCTTTGCTTTTTTTCTAAGTTCAAATTTTTGAATTTTTCCAGTTGATGTTTTTGGTAATTCTCCAAAAATAACATGTTTTGGCCTCTTAAATCCAGCCATATTTTTTTTACAATATTCAATTATTTCCTTTTCAGTTGCTTTTATTCCTTCTTTCAATTCAATAAATGCGCAAGGTATTTCACCCCATTTTTTGTCAGGTTTCGCCACTATAGCAACTAATGAAACTGCTTTATGCTTAGCAATAATGTTCTCTATTTCAACAGATGAAATATTTTCTCCTCCAGATATAATAATATCTTTTGAACGATCCTTGACTTGAATATATCCATTGGGATGTATGACAGCTAAATCACCAGAATGGAACCAACCTTTTTTCATTATTTCTTCTGTAGCATCTTTGTTTTTATAATATCCTTTCATAACTGTATTACCTCGAATCATTATTTCTCCCATTGTTTGACCATCCATAGGAACATATTCGTATGTTTTAGGATTAAGAACAGCTACTTCTTCTGTATGAGGATAACGAACTCCTTGCTGTGCTTTAATTTCTGCTTTTTTATCTTGAGATAATTCATTCCACATAGAATTCCATGCACAATGTAATATATGTCCATATGTTTCAGTTAGCCCATAGACATGCATTACTTCAAAACCCAGTTTTTCTATTTTTTCTAAAATCGCACTTGGTGGAGGTGCGCCCGCCGTCATTGCATAAACTTTATTTTTTAAAACTTTCTTATCTTCTTCTTTCGCATTAGCAATTAAATTTAAAACAATTGGCGCACCACCAAAATGGGTTATATTATGTTTATCAATTAAATTAAAAATATCTTTTGCATCAATGTAACGACAAAAAACTACTTTTGCATTCAGTAAAGCAAGCGTCCAGGGATAGCCCCATCCATTACAATGAAACATTGGAACTGTGTATAGATAACTTAAATTATTTGGCATATTCCAAGCAACAACGCTCCCCATTGACATTAGATAAGAACCACGATGATGATAAACCACACCCTTTGGTTGGCCTGTTGTTCCTGAAGTATAACTTAAGGAAATTGCTTGCCATTCATCTTTGGGTTTTTTCCAGTTATAGTCTAGATCACCGCTAGATAAAAAATCTTCATAAGTCCAATCTCCTAGATGTTCGCCTTCTCCTTCTTTTAATTGAGCCTGACTATCAACTATATCAATAATAGGAATTTTTTTATTAATTTGTTGTAGAGATTTTTTTATTACAGAAGAAAATTGTGTATCAACAATAAAAAGCTTTGCATCACTATGCTCTAAAATATATGCAATGGTGTGCGAATCTAACCGAATATTGATAGTATTTATTACTGCACCTGTCATTGGAATAGAGTAATGCGCTTCAAATAATTCAGGAGTATTGGCAGCTAAAACAGAAACTGTGTCACCCAGACCTATGCCATTTTTTTCTAATGCACTTGCGAATTGAATACATCGATCGTAAGTTTGTTTCCACGTATATTTTCTATTACCATAAAACAAAGCTTTGTAATCTGGATATATATCTTTTGCTCTCTCTAAAAAGGTAATTGGTGAAAGAGGTATAAAATTTGACGGATTCTTATCTAGATTGTGATCAAAATTACTCAATTTTTTCTCCAAAAAATAATTATCACTATTACAAGAAAAGCTTTTAATTGACTAATGGTTTTCCTGTTTCTAAAGTATGCTTGATGCGTTCTTGAGTTTTTTGCATTTGAATAAGATTCATAAATGCCTCTCTTTCTAGTGCATACATATCATCTTCATTTAGTTCTTTGTCCAAACTTGTATTGCCTCCACTTAGAACAAAGGCTAGTTGTTTTCCAACTTCCATTCCATGTTCTAATATTTTTTTCTCTTTGTATAAATTTTCTAATGTTTCATGTATTTTATCTCTAACATTAGCGCCAGGTAATTTAAAAACAGGCTCATCAGGAGGTTGGTAATTTTCTTTTATTTCTTCTAATAATTTCTCAGATTCATGTAATAATCTGTCCCTGTTGATAACAACTCTGTCTTTCTCCGATAAAAATTTGTGAGGCAATGCTTCATTGGGTGAACTAGCGGTTTTGGCATAACCAATTAAATCAAAAACTTTCAAGGGGGCAAAATTAGGGTCATTTTTTGCTTCTTCTGATTGCATCCATCGCCATAACATTTCTTTGCAACCACCGCCTGCTGGGATTAACCCAACCAAAGTTTCTACTAATCCTAAAACAACATTGGTATGTGATACAACATAGTCACTTTGGACAACTACTTCAAAACCACCACCAATTGCCAATCCTGAAGGTGCAGATATTACAGGATGTTTGGAATATTTTAATTTTTTACAAGTTTGTTGAAAATTAATAATAAATTTTTCTATTTCTTTCCATTTTCCTTCATTTGCAAAATTCATTACATAATTTAAATTTACTCCTGCAGAAAATTGCATAGCGTCATTAGTAATAATCACAGCTTTATCTGTTGCACCTAAAAGAGACTCCATAGAATATGAATCCAAAGTATTGGCCTTTGTTGTAAATTCAACAATATTGAAACTTGGAATATTTTCTAAAACGTTAGCGGATTTATTTGAATTTGTTTTGTTATAATTTAAAATTTGAGCATATCTTCTAAATGTAACTAAATTTGAATCTAGATATAATTGTTTTTCTCCATACCAAACTGGTTTTTCTTTGTCTTCCAAGTACAATTTTTTAACAAATTTACTTAATTTAATATTCTGATCTTTTTCAGCAAAAAACCTTACCCCTATTTCTTTAAGAATTTCGAAAGGACCCATTATCCAATTGAATCCTAACCGCATCGCTTCATCAATGTTATTATGTTCATTTGTAACTTCAGGAACTAAAGATGAGGCATAATCTATAATTTTGGAAATCACAGACCAAGAATATTTTCCGTACTTATCTTTTCTAGAAATAAGCTCTTTGATATGAATTTTATCACCAATATTTAAATCGATTTTTTTACTTGTTGAATATTTTTCTGTTTTTAAATTAATTGCCTCTAAGATTTTTTTTCCACTCTCCTTATTCATACGGTAAAATCCACCTTTGCCTTTTCTCCCTGTACAACCTTCACTTATAAGTTTAGTAATAAGTGAATTTTCTTGTGCCACTTTATGAAAAAGATCATCCTTAGGAAGTTCTTCTATAAAACTTTTAAGAACATCAGCCATAAGATCCAAACCAATTAAATCATACAAGCCAAAGACTCCGGTTTTTGGAATTCCCATTGGACGTCCAAACACTGCGTCTGCCTCTTCTATTGTTAAACCCATTTTAAAGGCTTCTGTCATTGCTACTTGAATGGCATAAACACCGACACGATTTCCTAAAAATCCTGGCGTGTCCTTACAAAGGATGACACCCTTACCAAGTTTCTCATCACAAAAAGATTTTAGGAGGTTGATTTTTTCTTTATCATTAATCGGCTCTGTTACGATTTCTAAAAGTCCCATATAACGTACTGGATTAAAAAAGTGGGTAATACAAAAATTTTTTTTCATTTCATCAGACATATCTGCCGATAAAACTTTAAGGGGAATGGTTGACGTATTGGATGAAATAATAGAATCTTGTTTTCGAATGTTTTCTATTTTTTTATAAATACCTTTTTTTATATTTATGCGCTCAACAACAGCTTCTACCACCCAGTCAGCTTCTCCAACCAAGTTAAAATCATCTTCAATGTTGCCTATAGAAATTAAATCTAATTTGCTTTTTTCAACTAATAATGGCGGGCGGGATTTTAAAATTCTTTCTTTGGCATTTTCTGCTATTTGATTTCTAGAACCCTCATCGGATGGCAAATCTAGTAGTGAAACAGGTATTCCTGCATTGGCCACTTGGGCGGCTATACCACTTCCCATGGTGCCTGATCCAATAATTACAACCTTTTTGATATCCACTTATTTCCCTAAAAAACAAGCTTATATAAGAAAAAATATTCGTATGTAAATTATTTAAGCATTGGGGTGGAAATTCATTTAAATATCTCTTAATAGGCGCACCTCAATGAAAAAAAATCCTGCACGAAATATGTTTTTAAAAAAAGCTCCCTCAAAATTACTTGAGAAGATCAACAGTTCTATTGATGTTGACGTACGTCTATTTCAAGAAGATATTGAAGCATCAAGTGTGCATTGTAAAATGCTTATTAAAACAAAAATTATATCTCCTAAGGATGGCAAGAAAATAATTAATGGTCTTCAACAAATATTAAGAGATGTTAAAAAAGATAAAATAAAACTGGATTCAAAATTTGAAGACATTCATATGAATGTGGAGGCTCTATTGCATGATAAAATTGGTCCCATAGCTGGAAAACTTCACACCGGGCGTTCACGCAATGATCAGGTTGTTACCGATTTTAAATTATGGATAAAAAAACATTCTCAAATAATTGATGATGAAATGAAAAAATTACAAAAGGCTTTAATAGGAATTGCAAAGAGAAATACCTCAACTGTAATGCCTGGTTATACTCATTTACAAATTGCACAGCCAGTTTCTCTGGCACATCATTGTTTGGCTTATGTTGAAATGATGGGTCGAAACCGAGGTCGTATTGGCGATTGTATAAAACGATTAAATGAAAGTCCGTTAGGTGCTGGAGCCTTAGCTGGTACATCTTTTCCCATAGATAGAAAAATGACAGCGCGATTATTAGGATTTTCTAAACCAACAATTAATTCGATTGATAGTGTTTCTGATAGAGATTTTGCTATTGAATTTATTTTCGTCTTATCTTTAACTGGCATACATTTATCGCGACTTGCTGAAGAAATAATTTTATGGTCAAGCCAGCATTTTAATTTTGTTGAACTTCCTGATGAATTATCTACCGGAAGTTCGATTATGCCACAAAAGAAAAATCCTGATGGTGCTGAACTTGTAAGAGCAAATGCATCTAGTGTCATCAGCAATCTTAATAACATATTATCTTTGTTAAAAGGATTGCCTCTTTCTTATAGTAAAGACCTACAAGATGATAAAAGATTAACATTTAATGCATATGATAATGTTTTATTAGGATTGCAAGTTATGTCAGAGTTAGTGAACAAAATTAAATTTAATAAAAAAACAATGCTTCAAGCTGTGGATGGTTCTTATGCCACTTCAACAGATTTGGCAGACTGGTTGGTTAAAAAATTGCATTATCCGTTTAGACAGTCCTATCAAATCACAGGGAAAATAGTAGATTATGCAAATTCGAAAAACAAATCTTTATCAAATATGTCATTAAAAGAATTGCAAAAATTTGATAACAACATCACCAGCGACATTTTTCGTGTATTGTCGCCGCTAAATAGTATGAAAAGTAAAAACAGTTTGGGTGGCTCAGCACCAGAAACTGTTAAAAAATCAATTCAATATGTGATAAAAAAATATTTATGATCTTTAAACTTTTAATTATGATGCTATTTACTACATTTCTATGGAGTTGTGGCAAGGTTGGTCCACTCAGTTTGCCTGAAGATAAACTTGACAGATCAATTATAACTTATCCATGCAATGAAGAATGTCAAAAAAAATTTGAAGAAGAAAAAAAACGCCAAAAATCAGTAATTATTCAAACTGATTGATGATTATTTCATTTAAAAATGACAAACCTTTTATAGAAGGTGTCTGCCTTGATGAGCTCACTACAACTATAGAAACCCCCTTCTATCTTTATTCACAAAAATCTATCACAGATGCCTACAAAAAACTAAAGGACTCTTTAAATACAAAAATATTCTTTTCCGTTAAGGCAAATTCCAACCAGGCAATAATTTCTCTTATGAAATCACTTGGGGCTGGTGCTGATGTAGTTTCATCTGGAGAACTGGAACGTGTGCTTCGTACAGGCATTTCTCCTGGTAAAATAATTTTTGAAGGTGTTGGGAAATCTTTGAATGATATTGAGTATGCCGTTCATAGTAATATTAGACAAATAAACATTGAATCAATGGAAGAGTTAAACATGATCAATGCCATAGGACAAACACTTAATAAAAAAATAATTATTGGTATAAGGCTTAACCCTGATATTGATAGCCAAAGTCATTATAAGATTTCAACAGGTAGAAAAACGGATAAATTTGGCATAACCTTCGATTTATTGCCTGATCTTTGTTCTGAAATTAAAAAATCAGAACAAATTCAATTTAATGGAATTAGCTGTCACATCGGAAGTCAAATCCGTGACATTAAAATCTTTGAAAAAGTTTTTAATAAAATGAAAAAAGCGACCGAAATCATTAAAGAAAACGATTTATCAATCAATCATTTAGATTTGGGAGGTGGATTTGGTGTTGTCTATGACGATGAAAAAGAATTAAATTTAAAGGAATTATCATCTTTGATAAGTTCTATTTTTAAGAATACGACCTATGATATCTCATTTGAACCTGGTCGCTATTTGGTTGCAAATGCAGGCGTTGTAATTACTAAAATTTTGACCACTAAAACAAATGGGTCAGTAAATTATTTAATTACAGATGCCGGCATGCAAACTTTATTGCGTCCTGCGATTTATAACTCTTTTCATAAAATAATTGCTTTAACTAATATTGGTAATGATAAAATTGAGTATACAGTAGCAGGGCCAATTTGCGAAAGTTCGGATATATTGGCAAAAAAAATTTTATTATCCCAACAACAAACTGGTAACTATTTAGCTATTTGTGATACAGGAGCGTATGGTGCTGTTATGTCATCTAATTATAATACAAAAGGATTGCCTGCCGAAATTTTAGTGTCGAATGAAAATTTTTCTTTCATTCGCAATCATGAAAAAGTCTCAAATATTATAGATCGTGATATAATACCAGATTGGTTGAGAGATTAATTTAATAAATGGTGAATAGTTTTCGTTAAGTCATTAATAATCATATTTAAATTGAAATAAAATTCCTGCAAAAAAAAATTAATTGGAACAAAAAAATTAAACCCATTATTTTTTAGAAACCAAAAACCGAATATAATAACAACTAATAATATGACAACCAATATGGTATTTAGAATACTGGATTTTTTTTCCTTTACATATGTTGAGGGAAGATTTGTTGTCAGATTATTATTATCAATTTTTTTGTCAGATGAAGATGTTGGCGTGCTTAATATTTCTTCATCTTCTATTTTTGCTGTTTGAAACCAATTATGTCCACACTTGGCACATTGAACTGTTTTTCCGTCAGGCTTTAAATTAGCTGAATTAACCAAGTATTTTGAATTACAAGAAGAACAAGAGACCAGCATAGTATATATATAGATGACAGAAGAAATTATATAAATCAAAAATTAATACAATGATATTCAGATCAATTATTTTTTATGTCTTTTTAGGCGTGTGGACAATAATTATGGGCACAATTTGCCTGCCTTATTTATTTACTCCCTACCCATACATGCGAAAACCTATCAATGTATGGATATCAGGTATTTTTCAATTATTAGAAACTATCTGCAATATTACCTATGAAATAAGAGGAGGCGGTAATGTGCCCGAACATGCCCTAATAGTCGCTTCCAAACATCAATCTGCTTTTGAAACCTTAGCTTTGTTTCTCTATCTAAAAAAGTCAGTCTTTATTCATAAAAAACAATTGTTTTATATCCCAATCTTTGGTCAATATTTGAAAAAGACAAATATGATTTCTATAGATCGTTCTGATGGCGCCTCTGCAATGCGAAAAATGTTAAAACAAGCAAAATCAAAAATGTCAGATGGTTATTCAATAATTGTTTTTCCTGAAGGCACGAGAAAAAAACCTGGAGAAAAACCGGATTATAAAACCGGTTTTATTGGCATCTATAATGAAACCAATTCAGAAATATTGCCAGTGGCAGTAAACTCAGGTCATTGTTGGCCAAAACATACTTTTGTAAAAAAACCAGGCCACATTATCATAAAAATTCTCAAACCTATTGCTTCAGGTCTTAAACGACCAGATATTCTAAATAAAGTACAATCAATAATTGAGGAAGAGACAAATAAAATAATTTAATTTTTTTTATTTTTTCCTGATTCAGTTGGATCAAAAGAACCTGCTTGCCCCAGTTTTTCTATAAGTTTTCTTATTTCTCTTGTTGATGAGAAAGTTTTTTCTAGAAATCTTGTGTCATTATTTCTAATAGCTTTTTGCAAAGTTGAAAGATCCTCTGCAAAACGACCCAGCATTTCTAATACTGCATCCTTGTTCATAGAGTAAATATCTCGCCACATAATAGGATCGCTTCCTGCCAATCTTGTGAAATCACGGAAACCAGCTGCTGAATATTTAATCACTTCATCCCTAACATGTGTCTCTAATTCAGATGCGGTGGCAACAATAGAATAGGCGATCAACTGTGGAATATGAGACGTCATTGCTAAAACTCTGTCATGATGTTCAGCTGTCATTATTTGTATCTCTAGACCAATCAATTTCCAAAAAGATTTTACATCATTAATAAAATCATCGTTGTTATTTATTGGCGTTAAGATACAAAAACGATTTTCAAAAAGCTTAGAAAAACCATATTCAGGGCCGCTTTTCTCAATACCAGCAATTGGATGGCTAGGCACAAACTTAACATCTTCGTTGCTGCAAGCATCTTGGTAATCCTGAATAACACTCACTTTTGTGGAACCAACATCTGTTACTAATGTGGGTTTTTTTACAAAACTGCTTAATGAAGAAAATATTTTCTTATAAGTGCTAAGGGGCGAACAAATGATGATTAAATCAAATTGGCAAGAGTAATCCTTAAGATCTTTTTTTCCACTTGATAGAATATTCAAATTATTACATTTTTCCAGAACATCATCACTAGTATCAACTCCATGAATTTCCGAGGAAATGCTATATTCACGCAATGCCCTTGCTATCGATGAACCAATCAAACCAACTCCGATGATTAATGTTTTTTGAAAAATAAAATTAGCCATTATTTCTTCTAAATTCTTTTAGCACTTCTATAGTTTTGTTTAATTCTTCCTTCGTCCCTAAGGTTATTCTTAAAGCATTTTCTAATCCATAACTTAGTAAATATCTCACCGCTATTCCTTTGGAGAGAAGATAGTCGTTTATGAGTTTCGCATTTTGATTTTCATTGTTCGGTATTAAAACAAATACAAAATTAGCCTGAGTGTTATACGCTTTAAGCCCTAAGTTGTTTAACTCATCAATGAACCAGAATTTAATGCTGCTGTTATGATTTACGGCTTTTTTTATATGATTCTCATCATTCAATGCCGCTATGCCTGCAGCTATTGCTCCTTGGGAAAGATTAAAAGGCGGTCTTAATTTTTTTATCATATTAATTAATAAGTCACTTGCATACCCCCATCCCAATCTCAAACCTGCTAAAGAATACGCCTTGGAAAAAGTTCTTGTGATTAACACGTTGCTATATTCGTCCACAAGACTAAAAGTTTTATCATAATCATCTGCGTCTGCAAATTCTGCATATGCTGTATCAATCACAGCTACTATATTGCTTGGAATTTTACTCATTAATAATCTCAGTTCATTTTTGTTTAAGTACGTGCCTGTTGGGTTATTTGGATTTGCGATAAAGATTACTTTTGTTGAATCATTTATATTGTTAATAATTGAATCAATACTGACCTTGTAATCAATTTCCGATGCTAATACGGATTCAGCTCCTGCGTATTTTGCTAAAATTGGATACATTTCAAAACCATGTTGGGCATGAATTACCTCATCGCCAGGAGAACAGAAGGTTAAAACAGTAAATATCAAAACTTCATCGGAACCAGTGCCGCATATAATTCGATCTGATTTTAAATTGTGTTTTTCAGCAATTGCATTTTGCAAAGATTCAGCAGTCAATTCAGGGTATCTTGATAATTTGTCAGATACTTTTTGATACGCCTCTTGGGCCTTTTTGCTTGGGCCAAAAGGACTCTCATTTGATGATAGTTTTATAATTTTTTCAATACCTTGAACTTTTGAGACTCCTCCCTTGTAAAGTTTAATTGAATCAACGCCTCTTTTTGAATGCAAAATATTGTTTTTTTTCAATTGAATGTTTGCTGAAGTATGAAAAATTTCTCTCCAGATTCTAGCTATACTGTCTCTTGAAAAATTACCTTTATGCAAATTTAATAGTCTTGAAATAATTTCCGCTTCTCTTTTTTTATCAACAATATTATTTGTATCTTTTTTCAAAATTCCTAATTTATCAACAATGGAAGTCCTTTGGTTAATCAATTCTAATAGTTGGTCGTCTATTGAATCTATTTCTTTACGGAGTGATTTTATATTTTTTTCTTGCATAATATTTAGGCTATTTACTTATAAATATGATTAAATCAAAGAAAACAGGTGTTTGTAGCTTATTTGATAACAATTATTGACTAATAAAGCCCACTAATCTAAATGATTTTATTAAACACCGATTTGAAACAGCTTGCGGGTGTGTATCTGAAAGACAGCTAAAGCGATGATACCGCCCTGATTAAGGCGGTTTTTTTTTGGAAAAAATATAAAAAAAAATGGCTCATAAAGTTGAAATAAAAGAAAATGAAAAATTAACTTGTGATGTTGCATTTTTTTCTAACACAAATTGTACTCTTGATTCAGGCTATAATTTAAAAAACTTTAAAATAGCATATAAAATTTTTGGTAAGCTCAACAAGAATAAAAACAATGTAATTCTAGTATGTCACGCTTTGTCAGGCGACCAATTTGTTGCAGGAAAAAATCCTATTACTAATAAAGACGGATGGTGGACGCGCATGGTTGGTCCTAACAAACCAATAGATACAAATAAATATTTTGTTATTTGTACAAACGTTCTCGGCGGGTGTGTTGGATCCACAGGCCCTAAAGAAATAAATGCGATGACCAATTCTCCTTTTGGTACTAACTTTCCATCCATAACAATTAGAGATATGGTAAAAGTTCAAAAATATCTTATTGATGCATTAAATATTGAAAAAATATTCGCTGTTGTAGGTGGTTCGATGGGGGCTATGCAAGTATTACAGTGGACAATTGATTATCCAGATAAATTAGAAAACGCTATACACATCGCAGGGGCATTAAAACACTCTGCACAAAATATTGCTTTTCATGAAGTAGGCCGTCAAGCTATTATGAATGATCCTGCGTGGAATAAGGGAAATTATAGAGATACAACAATCATACCTGAAAGAGGATTGGCTGTTGCAAGAATGATTGCTCATATTACTTATTTGTCCGATGATGTAATGCACAGGAAATTTGGAAGAAAACTTCAATCAAGAGATATAATATCTTTTGGATTTGATGCTGATTTTCAAATTGAAAGCTATCTTCGTTATCAGGGCAAATCATTTGTTGAAAGATTTGATGCAAATAGTTATTTATATCTAACGCGCGCCATGGATTATTTTGATCTTACTGAAAATTTTTCCAAATCAGTTGAATTGTCTTCGAAAAATAACAAACATATCAATTATTTAGTAATTTCTTTTACTTCGGATTGGTTATTTCCAACAAAAGAAAACAAACAAATTGTTAACATTCTAAATTATAATACACGTAAAGTAAGTTTTTCTGAAATTGAGACAGATAAAGGTCACGATAGTTTTCTGTTGGATGAACCAGAATTAGATCTGACAATATCAGGCTTTCTTGACACCAATTTTGCAAAATTACAGGATAAATAATTATGTCAAAAAAAAGTATTAGAAACGATTGGCAACTTATAGAATCTCTAATTGATCCAAAATCAAAAGTACTTGATATAGGATGCGGTGAAGGAGGACTTATTAAACAATTAGAAGACAATATCCATTCCGATACACGAGGAATAGAAATAGATCCAGAATTAACGCGAAAAGCAATTGCAGAAGGATTAAATGTTGTTCAGGGAAATGCAGAATATGATTTAAACCAATATTCTAATCAAAGTTTTGATTATGTTATTCTTAGTCAAACACTACAAGCAATGCTTAAACCAAGAGATGTTCTTAATGAATTGTTGCGTATAGGCGCCAAAGCAATTGTATCTTTTCCAAATTTTGGACATTGGAAAATACGTTTTCAACTTCTCTTAAGTGGAAGAAGTCCTGTCACAGAAGGTCTGCCCTACACATGGTATGAAACGCCTAACTTTCATTTTTTTACGGTTAAAGATTTTCAAGATCTATGTAAAAATTCAAATATTGTTATTGAAAAAAGTATAGGTCTGACCTCAAAAGGAAAACGGTTTGATTTAGACAAAAATGTATTAGGTTCAAATTTAATCACCAGTGAGGCAATATTTTTATTAAGTTACCAAAAATTTGAACCAATAAAAATACAATCAAAACAAAAATCATTTTACAATACATCTGCTTTTGTTCGTTGATAATGACAAAAAACATTCTTGTAGAAATAATTCCACAACTCAAAGATAATTATTCCTATATTGTCTATTCTAATGTTAATAAATTAGGATTCGTAATTGATCCTGCAGATGCTGCGCCCATTATTAAATTTATTAAAGATAATGATATTATTCTTTCCGGGATTCTCATTACACACCACCACGCTGATCATAACTCAGGAGTCAATGATCTAATAAAGTTTCAATCAACAAAAATATATAGTCCGGATAAAAATATTAATAAAACATCAAACATAATTAAAGAAGGGGACTTGATTAAATCTGATTTTATTGAATTTGAAGTAATAGCTACTTCAGGACACACATTAGATCACGTTGTTTATTGCAGCAAACAAAACAATTTATTATTTTCAGGGGATACGCTATTCCGCTTTGGTTGTGGAAGAATATTTGAGGGAACATACGATGAAATGAAAAGATCATTAAATAAGATTGAAAAAATGGATGATTCAATAGATGTTTATTGTGGTCACGAATATACTATTCATAATTTAAATTTTCTAAAAGGGGTATTTCACAATGACAAAATGTTAGATGAGATTGAGCATGATGTTCTTAAACAAATAAAAAAAACCAAAACTTCAATGCCATTCAATCTGGGCATTGAAAAAAAACTTAATCCTTTTCTAAGTCTAGAATCTCCAACTTGCAAAAACTTTATGGAAAGAAAGGGTTTTGGTAACGTAGAGATGTTCAGGTATCTTCGGGATTTAAGGAATAATTATTAATAGTGATTTTTCTAGGTTTCTTGTATTAAATTAGGTATTTCTATTTGACTATTTAAGCCTAAAACTATAAATCCCTGTTTTCTCAGGATAATACTATGTTAGCAGTAATTAAAACAGGTGGTAAACAATATGCGGTAAAAGCTGGCCAAATTCTTAAGGTTGAAAAACTTGATGGAAAAAAAGGAGATAGTATTTCTTTTGATAATGTCCTTGCTGTAACTGATTCCTCTAATCATACCATTGGTAACCCGCTAATTAAGGGTGCGTCTGTTGAAGCTAAAATACTTGATCAAATAAGAGACAAAAAAATTGTTGTTTTTAAAAAAAGAAAAAGAAAGAACTCCAAATCAACTCAGGGTCACAGACAGTGTCTTACCGTCTTACAAATTGAATCAATTATGTCTAGCGGTAAAAAATCCATATCTCTCAAAAAAGAAATAAAAGTAAAGAAAGTTGATACTAAATCTAAAACATTAGAAAAAGAAGAATCAAAAAAGATCAAGAAAAAAATAGAAAAAAAGGCAGCCCCAAAAAAGAAAGTTGCAAAAAAAACAACCACAAAGAAAATAATTAAAAAAAAATCAAAAAGTAAAAAGTAGGGTAATATATGGCACATAAAAAAGCAGGTGGTAGTTCAAGAAACGGTCGTGACTCAGCTGGCAGAAGATTGGGTGTTAAAAAATTTGGAGGTGAAATTGTTATCTCTGGAAATATAATTATTAGACAAAGAGGAACAAAATTTCATCCTAGCACTAATGTTGGCATAGGCAAAGATCATACTTTATTTGCAACATCGGACGGTAAAGTTACCTTTAAAAAAACACGTACCAGAACTTTTGTATCTGTAATACCCTCCTAATTTTTTTTAAAATAAATTACTTTTAATTTTTTTATGAAATTTCTCGATCAAGTTAAAATATACATCGCATCAGGAAAGGGCGGAAAAGGGTGTGTTAGTTTTCGCCGTGAAAAATATATTGAGTATGGCGGGCCGAATGGTGGTAATGGTGGAAAGGGAGGTGATGTTATATTTATAACTGATCCAAATTTAAATACACTAATTGATTTTAGATACCAGCAACATTTTAAAGCTGAAAAAGGTAAGGATGGAAAAAGAAAAAATCAAACAGGAGCTGATGGTCAAGATTTATTTATAAGAGTTCCCCCAGGAACAGAAATTTATGATGAAGATAAAAAGGTTTTGTTGGCAGATCTAATAACAAAAAATCAAAAAACAATTCTAGCATATGGAGGAAAGGGAGGAGTAGGAAACAGTCATTTTAAATCATCCACAAATCAAGCACCACGTAAATTCACTAATGGTGAGGAATTAGAAGAAAAATGGTTATGGCTCTCACTAAAATTATTTGCTGATGTGGGTATTATTGGAAAACCAAATGCGGGAAAATCTACGTTGCTTTCTAAAATATCTGGAGCTCAACCTAAAATAGCTGATTATCCCTTTACAACTATACATCCTGTTCTTGGAGTTATGAAAAAATTTGACCAAGAAATTATCATAGCAGACATACCAGGTCTAATTGAAGGTGCTCATGAAGGAAAGGGTTTGGGTGATCAATTTTTAGCACACATTGAAAGATGCAAGGTTCTTCTTCATATTATTGATTGTTCGGAAAAAAACTTTATTGATAATTATAAAATTATTCGCAAAGAAATAACAAAATATGGAAAAGATCTTGTTGAAAAAAAAGAATTAATTGCTTTTAGTAAATCTGACTTAATTACCGAAGATAATAAAAAATTATCTCAAATAATAGAAAAAAAAATAGGAAAAAGACCATATATTTTCTCAAATATTTCAAATGATGGTATTGAAGATTTAGTAATTGCTCTCTTTGAGCAGTGCTTGAATAATAATGATAAATAAATTTAAAAAAATTGTAATTAAAATAGGTTCATCTTCCATCATAGATGAAAAAACAGGTAAGGTTAAAATCAAGTGGCTTGATTCTCTTTGTAAAGAGATTGAGCTGTTAGCTAATGAAAACAAAAAGATTGCTGTTGTTTCTTCTGGTGCTATCGCTTTGGGAAAAAAAACTATCTCAAATCATAAAGTAATAAATCGCTTAGAAGATAAGCAGGCTGCTGCTGCAATAGGGCAAATTGAACTTGCTAATTGCTGGCAACAAGCACTAAGAAAAAATAAAATCAACAGTGCACAATTATTATTAACACTTGATGATAGCGAAATAAGAAGAAGATATCTTAATGTAAGAAAAACAATATCATCACTCCATAAAAACAAAGTCATCCCCATTATTAATGAAAACGACACGGTAGCTACTGAAGAAATTCGCTACGGCGACAATGATAGATTGGCTGCTAGGGTAGCACAGATGATAGATGCTGATTTACTAATTATGTTAAGT
>Ga0187827_10002198_pt1 | contig 27034 bp, 26 predicted proteins | sample ETNtaG_39_FD_167969 | JGI IMG/M metagenome (GOLD analysis project Ga0187827, IMG submission 167969) | Marine microbial and viral communities from oxygen minimum zone, Eastern Pacific Ocean - ETNP2014_SV_150_PacBio MetaG (Illumina Assembly) | ecosystem: Environmental > Aquatic > Marine > Hypoxic... | reverse complement strand
TACAGTTACTGTGGCTATTGAGGAAGGTTTAATTCAGCCTAAAGAACTAGGAAAACTACGATTGGAAACTCCCGCAGGATTGGTTCTAGTTGAATATAAACAGGAAGGAAATAAGGTGACTTCGGTGAAGTTATCTAATGTGAAATCGTATTTAGCTGCAGAAAACATAGCAGTAGAATGTCCTGATTTAGGAACTTTATATGTAGATGTTGCTTACGGTGGCAACTATTATGCGATTATTGATACACAAGAAAATTTTAATGGTATACAAGAGTATACTGCAGGTCAGCTGATTTCATGGAGTAGAACCATTCGGGAGCAAATCAATAACGAACATAATTTCACGCATCCCGAGAATCCGACCATTCAGGGTTTGAGTCATTTACTTTGGACCGGTGACACCATTTCAGAGGATGCTTCAGCTCGTAATGCTGTTTTTTATGGCGATAAAGCCATTGATAGATCGCCCTGTGGTACGGGAACCTCTGCAAGGATGGCACAGTGGTATGCGCAAGGGAAATTAAAGAAAGGTGAAGATTTTATTCACGAAAGTATCATTGGTTCAAAATTTATTGGTCGTATCGAACTAGAAACCGAATTGGGTGGTATGCCGGCAATTATTCCGAGTATTGAAGGATGGGCTAGAATTACTGGGTACAATACCATCTTTTTAGATGAAGAAGATCCATACGTAGGAGGATTTCAGGTGATATGAGCAAACGAATAGCTATTGTGGGAGGTGGAATTATAGGATTGTGTTCTGCGTACTATCTCCAAAAATCAGGACATGAAGTTCATGTATATGACACCCATGATTTCGACGATTCTTGTTCACATGGAAACGCAGGAATGATTGTTCCCAGTCATATGATTCCTTTGGCAGCACCAGGAATGATTTCTAAAGGTTTGAAATGGATGTTTCATTCATCCAGTCCTTTTTATGTACATCCTCAAATGAATTACTCTTTTTTGCGATGGTTGTATCTATTTTACAAATCTTCGAATCAAAATCACGTTAACCAATCCATTCCCTTATTAACCGAAATGTCTTTGCAGAGCAAGTCTCTTTGGAAAGTGATGGCAGCGGATTTAGGTCTAGATTTAGAGGAAAAAGGACTTCTGATGCTATTCAAGACTGAGCAAATGGCAGAAGAGGAGATTCACACGGCTAAAGTAGCATCTGACTTAGGGCTTGAGAATAATGTGCTTTCCAAAGAAGAACTTAAGGTTTTGGAGTATGTGAATGTGGATGCAATTGGAGCAGTTCACTATGTCTGTGATGCGCACATCTCTCCCGGTCGTTCAATGAAAGCATTGAAACACTATTTAAAGAAGAAAGGGGTTTGTCTTTATTCTAATTCTATGGTAGACAAAATAGAAGTATTTTCAGGTAGGGTGGAAGTTTGTACTAATTTTACTGCCAATTATTTTGATGAATTAGTGATAGCTTCAGGCACGTGGTCCCATCAATTAGCGAAGATGTTGGGTTTGAAATTACCACTTATTCCTGGTAAAGGCTATAGTATTTCAATTCCTAAAACACAAAATCAAGCTACTACACCTTCCATCTTATGTGAAGCTAAAGTAGCCATAACACCCTTTGAGAACGAACTTAGAGTTGCTGGAACGATGGAATTGGGGGCTTTGAATAATACTGTAAACCCAAAACGTGTTGAAGGGATTATCAATTCTATAAATCAGTATTACCCGGATTTCAACACCGAAAAATTGAAAGTAGAAAATGCTTGGACGGGCTTAAGACCTTGTTCGCCTGATGGGATGCCTTATATTGGAACGCATCCTAAGTTTTCCAATGTAAGAATCGCAACTGGACATGCTATGATGGGCTTAAGTTTAGCTCCTGTAACAGGGCGATATATTTCAGAAATTATTAATGGAGAAAGAAAATCTATTCCTAAATTAGAGCCTCATAGATTTTCATAAAATGATACAGCAAGTAGAGTTCAGTTTAAGTGCAAAAAGTAGAGGCTTTCATTTGGTGACGAAGGAAGTTGAATTTCATCTACCTAAATTGCCTAATCAAGGTATTTTAAATTTATTTATTCAACATACCTCAGCTGCTATAACCATCAATGAAAATTACGATCCTACCGTACGCGAAGATTTTGAGCAATCGATGAATTGTTTGGTGAAAGAAAATGAACCTTTCTATAAGCATACTTTAGAGGGTTCTGATGATATACCTGCGCATATTAAATCCTCATTAATGGGCTTTTCGTTATCAATCCCCATCACAGATTCTCAATTAAATTTGGGTACATGGCAAGGTGTTTATCTTTGTGAGTTCAGAAACCAAGGAGGGGAAAGAAAGCTAATAGCAACGATTTATTCTTAAATTGTGTACATGAATAAAGAAGACCTCTTGCTGGAATTACACCAGTTTTTAAGCCCACAAAGAATAGAGCGATTTGAATCTGTATTGTCCAATAGAACACGTCATTTTACAGTAGCTGTAGAGAATATTTTTCAATCTCATAATGCAAGTGCAGTAATGCGAACCTGTGATTGTTTTGGTATTCAAGATCTACATGTAATCGCTAATAGTAATAAATATGCATTGTCTAAAGATGTGGCTATGGGTGCAGAAAAGTGGGTGGATATGCACAGTTATTTTAAAAAAGAAAATAACACTCAAGATTGTATAAATCATCTAAAAGCTGAAGGTTTTCAAATTGTGGCAACTACACCACATCACGATGATGTTTTGTTACCCGAATTCGATGTGACCAAAAAATCGGCATTTTTCTTTGGAACCGAAATTAGTGGTTTGTCTGATGTTGTACTAGGTCAAGCTGATGCGTTTGTGAGAATTCCTATGTATGGCTTTACAGAAAGTTATAATGTTTCAGTTTCTGCAGCCTTGGTTCTTCACGACGTAGTTACTCGTTTGAAAAAGTCGGATATAGATTGGACTTTATCCAAGGCTGAATTACTCGACAAAAGAATCGATTGGGCAGTAAAATCCATAAGAAGTGGACCTCAAGTTCTGAAGCAACTTCTGAATCAGGATTTGTAAGTTTTATCCTATGGTAATTAAAATTTGTTTTGAAGATAAATATTTGATTGCGGTGAATAAACCCAATAATGTATTGATTCACCATTCATTTATGGCTAGAAATATGGATGAGGAATCGACCTTGATTGACCTGCTTCAAGAACAGTTGAACCTTAAGTTGTATCCAGTTCATCGTTTAGATCGAAAAACTTCTGGCGTAATTATATTGGTGAAGAAAAGGAGTGATGTGAAGGTGTTCCAAGACTTGTTTAAACAAAATAAAATTCAGAAAACTTACTATGCTTTAGTGCGTGGCTTTACTCCAGAAGAAGGAGTTATAGATTCACCTGTAAAAGGTCGCGATGCTAATGTGCACAAAGAAGCAAAAACGGTTTATCGAAAATTGCAGGAAACAGTTTTAGATATTCCCGTACATCCTTATTCCTGTTCTCGCTACAGTTTGTTGGAGCTTAAACCCCAAACCGGACGCCTCCATCAGTTGCGGATTCATATGAATAAGATCAGCCACCCTATTGTTGGAGATCCTAAATATGGCGATCGTTTTCACAATCGTATGTTCGAAAATGAATTGAATTTACCCAAGATGTTTTTACATGCTTCAAGCATTCAATTCAAACATCCTTTTATGAAAATAGAACTCATAATAAAGGCGGATTTCCCTGAGGATTGGATGATGCTTGCCGAAAAGTTTGCTTGGAACTTAGTTGATTAATCTTTTTTTAATTGTTTGTAGGCTAAAGGAATACCCTCGATAATGTCACCGGCACAAAGCGCTTCTTCAGAGAGTTTTTTTGTTTGAATGTCTCCTGCTAAACCGTGTAAATATACACCCAATAAGGCAGCGTTTTGAGGAGCGTAGTTTTGGGCTAACAGGCTGGTGATGATGCCGGATAAAACATCTCCACTTCCGGCGGCAGCCATTCCCGGGTTTCCGGTGCTGTTAAAATAGCAATTGCCGTTCGGGCAATGTATTTGACTGTGTGCACCTTTTAAAACAAAATAAACTTGATGGTTAATGGCAAACTTCCGGGCTTTTTCATGGAGTTCCCAGTCTTTCATCGATGCATTTAAAAGTCGGGCAGCTTCCTTTTTATGAGGTGTTAGTATGCTGTTCTTTGGTATTTTTGAGATCAGCTCATTTTTCGAGGCAATGATATTAAGTGCGTCGGCATCCAATAATAGGGGAGCGTTTACTTCGCTGAGTAATTTAGAAAGCGCATCGATAGTCCTCTTGTTTTTTCCAATGCCCGGTCCTATGCCTATGTTGTGTTTTTCTTTAAAAGGAATCTTGCTTATGTAATCGTTTTCTTCGTCACATTGTGTCATGGCTTCGGGTACTGAGGATTGAAGGATGTTGTATGCACAATTTGGTGCATGGATGGTTAATAAACCAACACCTGTTCTTAAACAGGCTTTTGCCATAAGTACCGTGGCTCCAATCATCCCTTTAGAGCCACTAACGATAAGTGCATGACCATAATCTCCTTTGTGGCTGTATTCTCTTCTGGGCTTATAGATTTTTTTTATGTCATTCTCTTCTAGGTAGAAATCTTTTGTGTTTGATAGGGCGATGCCTTTTTTAGATAAACCGATATCAATTAGGTGTACTTGTCCAAGGTATTTTTCATTTTCAGCAATGAGCATTCCTTTTTTTAGCAATTGCAATGAAAGACATACAGAGGCTTTCATAACAGCTGTGTCCGATGCTGTTTTCTTATCCATAAACAGACCGCACGGACTGTCTATTGAAATGGTCCGAGCATTTAGTGAGTTGAGATGATGGATTAATTTAGCCCAGTTGCCTTCTAAAATCCTGTTTAATCCACTGCCAAAAATAGCATCTACAATGAGCTCGCCTTTTATTTTTTTAAGATCATTTGTGTTTTGAATGGTAATCAGTTTATGATCTCTCGAAAACAGTTTTTCCTGATTGATATTGTCCTCGCTCTGATGGTTTGAGAAATTGATTTTATAACAAGATACCGTGAAGCCCTTCTCATTCAATAAACGAGCTATTGCAAAACCGTCTCCGCCATTGTTTCCCGGTCCACAAACAACAGCAATTGTTTTTTTGTTGGTGTAGTCTTTACAGATCCATTGGGTACACCGGTAAGCAGCACGCTCCATTAAATCAAATGAACTTATGGCTTCATTTTTAATAGTGTACTGATCTAATTCTTTTATTCCCGGTATTGTTAATAGTTTCATGTCAACAAATTTTGGAATCGTGCCGGTTCATTATCAACTGCCTGGCTAATCTTTAAATTTAACAAAAATCAAGTTGAAAAGACTTGTATTTATATTCTCATTGGTATGATCTCAGCTAGCTATTGCACAGACGGGTAGTGATGCACGCTGCTGGCGATATGATAGTAGATGTATCGCCTTTTTTTGATTGAAAATATAATTGTATTTTGCACTAACTTTATAAACTAAAAAAACCTTAAAGATGAAAAACTTTACTCTTTTATTAGGAGGGATAATGGCTTCTTCTATGGCTTTAACAGCTCAGAACGTTATCTTATCTGAAGATTTTAATGTTGAACCTACAAACATTGTCCTAGATTTCCCTGAAAATGTTGAAGGTTCAAATTGGGCAAATTGGGATGAGGATGAAATTCCTGATAACAATGGAGAAATGTCTGCTTGGTATTGGAGTGAAAGCTCTGTGGCTGAAGTTGATTCAGTACAAGGTGGAGTGTATATGAGTGTTTCATGGATGGAAGGATTCGCAGAAGGAAATAGAAACTGGCTAATTACACCCGGGATTTATTTGAGTGATGACTCTGGTGAGTTGACCTGGAAGTCGGCACCTTATCAAACACCTTTATGGGCTGATGGTTATTCAGTTTATATTTCAACTACTGATAATTCGGATTTGAGTTTCACTGAAATGATTGCTCAATTTGGACAGTACTTAGGTTCAAACTCTGATACTGGAGCTACAGGTGACTATTCTCTTTATGATTTTTCTGAAGGTTTTGTTCATGGTGCCGATGGTGAGTATATTGAAGTTGGTGACGACCCTACCAGAAATAATGGTGTTTTACGTCCTAATGAAGTGAGTTTAGCAGCTTATGCCGGACAAACAGTATACATTGCATTTGTTCACGATTCAGATGATGACAATATTCTTTTCATTGATGACATTCAGGTAACAGGTAATGGTTCTTTAGTAGCAGTAGAAGAATTGGCAGAAGGACAAACGTTTAAAGTAGGTCCAAATCCAACAGCTGATTTTGTTACTGTATCTTATGAGTTAAATGATTTATCGGATGTGCTTTTTGAAGTTTACGATGTAAACGGAAAGAAAGTTATTGCAGACTATAAAGGAACTCAAATGTCAGGTGCGCACCAGTTTACTTATGATTTAAGCGGATTGGCTAATGGTAATTATTCTGTTGTGTTAAATACAAACAGTGGTATTGCAACAGGTCAGGTAGTGATTCAAAAATAATTTGAAATATTGATATTTATAAAAAAAGCCTCCCTATTTCTCGGGAGGCTTTTTTATGCAATTAAATTCGTGACTACTTTTTAATTTTAGCAAGCTTTTGAAATTTGCCTTTCTTTTTCTTTTCAATGATCTGTAGTTCCAATTTGTGCTTCTTCCAATCCCACTTTTCAGGAATGATTAAACGGTCGTTTAAAGGTTCTACATCTGCAATATGTCCTGAAGTATGCAGTTGAATTTCTGCAATCTCAGAAGGTGCATTTTCCAAGTTTACTGGGTAGTATGGATTTGTCCACGCCCAATCTCTCAATACATTTACAGATTCGTCAACATCCTTTTCCCCACGCATTAAAACCGTAGGAATATAGAATTTGTAGGTGCTTCCATTTCTTAAAGTCACCTCAAATTCAAGAGGCATCGGCATTTCACCTTTCTTGAGTAGAATTTGAGTCGAGCTCTCATTTTCGTTTATTTCATGTATGCTATAGTCTATCGTTTTCGTTGTATTTACAAAGTACTCGAAATACCAATCCAGTTCCATCCCACTTTCTTTTTCGACAATGCGTTTAAAGTTGTCGGCATTTGGATGCTTGTAGGCCCATTCATCGAAATAACGCTTAAGCGATCTGTCAATAACCTTTTGTCCAACGATGTGACTTAATTGGTCTAAAATGACAACTCCTTTGGAGTAGGAAGCGGTTCCATAAGCCCAGTTGGTGTTAAAATGATCGGAATGTGTACATAGTGCTTCTTCGTAGTCACTTGTAGCAATTCTTTTGTAGCCTTTGTATGATCCTGCATGTTCATTGGCAAAATCTTCAGGGAACAATTCTTTTTCAATTCTATTTGAAGCATAAGAAGTAAAGCCTTCATCCATCCACGAAAATAGGGCTTCGTTTGTAGCCAATAAACCTTGATACCAGCTATGCATAGCTTCGTGTACAGATACACCCACCAGACTTTTTAGGCTTCTGTGTCCTGTAATTAAAGTAGCCATAGGATATTCCATACCACCATCACCACCTTGAATGATAGAATAGTGTGAATAGGGATATTTACCAAAGTGCTTATCGGCATATTCAAAAGTTTGGATCATGTATTCCCCTAAATGTTCCCATTCTTTGGTTTTTTCTCCTTTTTGGTAGAAGAGGTGAAAGTCGGGGCCTTTGTCGTTTACAACAATGTCGTGTGTGTAATCCGGATCGGCAGCCCAAACAAAATCGTGTACATTTTCGGCATTAAAGTTCCACGATAATTTTTCCGGCATAGGGTCAGGACTTGTATTCGCATATCCGTGTCCGATTTCTTCCGGATTTTGAAGGGTTCCGGTTCCGGCAATGGTGTAGTTTGCATCCATATGTATGGTTACATCAAAAGATCCCCAGATGCCATAGAATTCTCTTCCTACATAAGGGTTGGTATGCCAGCCATCTTTGTCGTATTCGCACATTTTAGGATACCATTGCGACATTGAGTAGTCGATGCCTTCTTTGTTCATTCTTCCCGAACGACGAATTTGTATAGGAACCTGAGCTTTGAATTCCATAGTGAAGAGAATCGTATCTCCGGGGAGAATACTTTCTTTCAGATCTACGTCTAAAATCGTTCCGTCGTGAGTGAAAGTTAAAGCTTCACCATTTTGTTGTAAGCTTAAAACCTGCTGAATTCCTATTTCGGTATCAGACAATTTAGAAATTCGATCTCCCACACGTCTGTCTGGGTCAAGAATGCTTCTTGAGCGTATATCCATCATGCTTCCCGGCTGAAAGGCATTAAAATATAAGTGGTAGAAAACCTTGTTTAAGGTATCCGGAGAGTGATTAATGAATGTCAGTTCTTGTTGACCGTCAAATTGATGGTTCTCTGTATTGAAGTTGATATCCATTTGATAATGAGCTTCTTGTTGCCAGTATGATTGACCGAAACTGCTAAATGTGATTCCTAGGCAAAGAAGTATTGAAAAATACCTTTTCATTCGAATAGATTTTAATTAATTTGGAACGTAAATCTACAAACTATATTTTTCTTGCAAACAGATGGCTGAACAAAGAAAGATTTTACGAATATTTAAGCTCATAAGCTTGTTGAAAGGCGTTAAGAGAAGGACTCCTCAAGAACTCGCAGATATTCTTGAAATATCTAAGCGCACAGCGTATCGCTATTTTATTCTGTTGGAAGAATTAGGTTTTGTAATCGACGTAGATTTCGAAAATCGATATTTTATTCCTACTGAAGAAGGAGAGGAGTATCAATTTACTTTTAATGCCGAAGAGTCTTTATTGATTAAACAATCCATAAAAAGATTGTCTTCTACGCATAATTTGTCAGAACATATTCTGAAAAAGCTTCATATGATGAGCGAGCAAGCTCAGATTGGAGAGAATATACTAAATGCAAGTAATGGATTGAAGATCGAAAAGCTATCTAAAGCGATTCAAGATAAAGTTCAGGTGAAACTGATGAATTACTCGTCTTTAAATTCAAATACAGATTCTACACGTTTGTTTGAGCCCATTACTTTTACAACAAACTATACGGGTGTGATTGGTGTGGATGTGGAAAAGGCACCTGCTGAAGCACGCATTTTTAATATCAATAGAATAGGGCAAGTTGACATATTGCAGCATCAGCAGAAGTTTGCTTCAGAAATAGAGGTACAACCTATTGATGCTTTTGGGTATAAAGGAGAAAAACTTTACGATGTAGAAATAAAACTACAGCGCAAAGCTTACTCACAATTGATTCAGTTTTATCCACAAACAAAGCCCTTGGTTAAAGGGAAAACTGATGACTATATTTTTGCCGGTAAAGTTTATTTCTCAGAGTATATGCTTCGTTTTTTACTTGCATATCCGGATGAAACTATGATTATTCAACCTCAGGTATTAAAAGATGAATTGAAGGCCTTTAAGCAGTCTTTTTCAGTTGAACTTTGAGTTTATCTAAACTGTTAAACAACTCGTTAAACGATTCAATAACAAAGTATTTATCTTGAATGTGGTCTGTGTGGAATTCGCAGTTCATAACTTGGTGAATATCGTACTTTAGATGTTGTAATTTAGAATTGAAGATATGATTTGTTTCTCCGTAGGATGAAGCAATACCTGCACCATAGATTTTTAGTTCGCCATTTTCTTCAATTAACCCAAACTCAATGGTAAACCAGTAGATGCGTTGGAGTTTTACAAGCATTTCTTCGTTGTTTTTAAACTGTTGACCTAACTTTCCAAATTCTTCTGTAAAACGCGAAAAAGTTGGATTCATTAATAGTGGGATGTGCCCGAATATATCGTGAAACATATCCGGTTCTTCTAAATAGTCAATTTGTTCTTTGCTTCGTAGCCAGGTCGAGGAACAGAATTTCTTTTCTGCCAATAGATCAAAGAATTCATCGACAGGAATTAATCCCGGAACCACATGAATTTCCCAGCCTGTGTATTCTTTGAAGAAAGTGTTTATCTCTTCAAAATTTGGAATGGTTTCTCTATTTAAACAAGGAGCCATAGCTTTAAGACAGTTGTTATATTCTTTACTAGCTCTTTTTCGTAAATTTTCTTTTTGTCGATCAAAGAGAAGTTTCCACACTGCGTGTTCTTCTTGTTTGTACTTTTTGTAATGCTGTTTCATAATTTGGGGGATAAAAAAACACCCATCTCCGAAAGGAAATGGGTGTTGGTTATTGTTTTGTATACTACCAATTCATCCGTATCCTTATGGAGTCGGGTTTGAATAATAATAGTAGTATGTGTTTGTTCTGAACATGTTAACCAAAACTACAAATTTTTATGTAAAATCAAAAATACAATAAGTGTCACTAGTTGTCACCGTAAAGTCATTCATTTGTTATGAAGAATAAAAACACAAGATTATGACAACGACTTACGCACTTAGACAAAGTACACATCAGTTTTTACCTTTCGGAGTTGATTTTTCTCAAAAGGACGACCACTTGGGAGTTTATAATACTCAGATACTAGAAGAGTTGGTTGATGGAAAAACGAAGAGAGAGTACTATTTTCAAACGCGAACGTTTGGTAAGGTTTTTTTATCTGTGGTAAGTAAATTGGTGATTTCCGATCAAACTTGGAATGCCTTTATGGGAACCTTTACCAAAGATATAGATGTGGAGCAATTCGTTGACGGAATGATCAACAATCAATCGGATTCTGACCTGTTGGGTTTAATTGGGAATAATCTACCCAAGTATCCTGATGTTATTGGGGTGATTGTGATGGGAGAAGCTATTTATAATGGCTAAAAAAAAACGAGCTTATGCTCGTTTTTAAGTTTACAGTTTGTATTTTCAAAATACAGTTTGGAGTTATTCATTAACAGATTTTGGTCTAACGTATAACTATTTATTATGCTCAATCACATAATCAATCACTTTTCTCATTAAGTGAACTCTATCTTTACCACGAACATTATGTGGATGTCCTGGATAAGGGAAGTAGTCTAGTTGTACGCCCTCTTCAACGCATTGTTGAACAAAAGCTAAAGAGTGTTGCCAAACAACAACATCATCTTGAGTACCGTGAATCATTAATAAATCTCCTTTTAGGTTTTTGGCTTTATTTATTAAGCTTGTATTTTTATAGCCTTCAGGATTTGTTTGTGGAGTATCCATAAAACGTTCAGTATACATCACTTCATAAAACTTCCAGTCGATTACCGGACCACCTGCAATACCACATGTAAATACATCCGGATAGGAGCACATTAAGTTGGTGGTCATAAATCCTCCGTAGCTCCAACCGTGTACAGCAAGTCTATCTGCGTCGATAAAGTCAAGAGATTTTAGATGTTCTACTCCTGCGATTTGGTCCTGCATTTCAACTTCACCTAAGTTTCTGAACATGGCTTGTTCAAAGTCGCGACCTCTGTTTTCAGACCCTCTTCCATCTACTGTAAACACAATATAGTTTTCCTTATTTGCTAGGTGGTGCATCCAAAGAGAAGCTCCTGCTAAATTGGTGTTATAAATTAGTTGAACGCCAGGCCCGTTGTAGACATAAACTAATACTGGGTAGCTTTTGTTTTTGTCAAAATTAGAGGGTTTAATCATTCTGCAATTAAGCATAGTTCCATCATCTGCTTTAATGGTGTATAATTCTGTTTGAGCAATTTCAGTGTTTTCAAAAGGATCTTCTGCTTGCAGCAGCGTTTTAAGTAAGTTTCCTGTATGGTCTATTAACTCTATAGTTCCAGGGTTAGTAAGACTATTGTATGAATCTAATAAGAAACGTCCATTATAATTAGGTTTTATTCTATGAATTCCCTCAGTTTTAGAAATCATTGTTGATCGTGCTGCTTTAATTGTACTTCTATAAACTTGGGTTTCCAGCGCATTGTTATGTGTACCGGTAAGAATGATTGAGTTGCCATCAAATGCAATAAAATCTTTAACGACCCATTCTCCTTTAGTAACCTGATTCATTAGTTTGCCTTCTACATTGTATCTGTAAAAGTGGTCATAGCCATCACGTTCTGATCTCCATAAAAACTCATTGTCATTTCCTTTAACAAAAAGCATTGGATGTAGTGGTTGAACATAATTATCGTGTTTTTCTTCGAATAAGGTTTTTACGTATTCACCTGTTTGAGCATCATATTTATTCAGTTTCATATGATTCTGGTCTCTATTCAATACAGCTATGTATATGTATTTGTCTTTTGGACCCCAAGTTATATTTGTTAAATACTGCTCTTTAGGTTCTCCAGTTTTAATAAAAACAGTTTTCTCAGATTCTAAATTGTAGATTCCTACAGTTACGTTGTGGCTTGTCATCCCTGCCATTGGATATTTGATGATGTTTGCTTCAGCAGTACGTGTGTCTGTATTAACTAAAGGATAATCCGTAACCATAGATTCATCTTTCCTGTAGAAAGCTAAGTTTTCACCATTATTGGACCAGAATGTACCTTTTGAAATACCAAATTCATATCGGTGAACTGCTTGTCCGTTAATGACGTTTGGGTTTTTATCTGATGTAACCTGATATGTAGTTCCTTTTGAATCTTGAATGAAAAGGTTGTTGTCTACTGTGTATGCTAGAGCTAGAGCGTGATCAGAGAATTCTGAATGTTGAGCGCTTTCATCAAAGTTTAACAGTTCTGTCAAATTATCGTTTGAGATATGATAGATGTAAAACTTGGAGTCTTTTTCGAAACGGAAACGTTCTCCATCCATCCAATGAATTCTAGGGAATTTACTTAAGCTATCGCCTTCAAATTGAATGTTTAGTTTTGTTAGGGAGAATTCTCTAGTGTTCCCATCTAGATTTTCAAGAATTAGTTTGTTGTCTTCTAGATAACAAAATTCATTACTATTTTTCACCCATTGAAGTCCGCTAATACGTTCCGGAGCAAATTTACTCCATCTCGCTAAAATGGCATCTTCGAGGCTTAAGGTATCTTTTTGAGCAAATGCCATTGAGCAAATGCTTAGAGCTAGACTAAAGAGAATTGTTCTCATCGTTTTAGATTTTATAATTGCTCAACAAAGCTAAAAAGCTTTTTGTAAAATACTAAGAACATCAAGACTTCGTTATCGAATAGATTAGTATTTTAGCCTCTATGAAATTAATAAGAGTTTTCTTCATCTTATTTTTATGTACAGAATCTTTATCTGCTCAAATCGGAGGAGATAATACCTATGAATTTTTAAATCTAACGACTTCAGCCAGAATCTCGGCTTTAGGAAATGTGTTGGTAAATACCTTTGATAAAGATATAAACTTAGCTCAGCAATTGCCATCATTAAATCATGTTGGGATGAATCATCAGTTCTCATTAAATTTCACCAATTATTATGCTGGAGTAAAATTTGGGTCTTTGATTTATGGTATACCATCATCTAAATTTGAAAACATTAGTATTGGATTACAATATTTAAATTATGGTGATTTTACGCGAACCAATGAGTTTGGCGATGTAATAGGGGATTTTAGTGCTGGTGAGTATGCTGTGTTTGCTTCTACAGCGACAAAAATTGACAGCTCTTTTTATGTGGGAGCTAGTTTGAAAGCCATTTATTCAAATCTAGATGCATATAGTTCATTTGGAGTTTTAGGAGATGTATCTGCTACATATTCTTTGAAAAGTGGTCGTATGTTAGCTTCACTTTTGATGAAAAATGCAGGCTTTCAATTAAAAACATATGCGAGTGAATCTGAGCCAATGCCATTTGAATTAGTGTTCGGTATTTCAACTAAATTAGAGCACGCACCCTTGAGGTGGTCTGTTGCTTGGGCTCATTTAGAACAATGGGACTTGTCTTACGTAAACCCAGAAGATCCGACTATTGATCCCCTAACAAACGAGGAGATAGTTGTTAAGTATAATACTCGAGATAAGATATTCTCGCATCTTCATGTGGGGGGAGAGTTTTTATTTAGTAAAAATTTTAATATTCGATTAGGTTATAACTTTAGACGAAGACAGGAGATGGCACTAGATTTATACAAGCATAATGTAGGGCTAACTTGGGGTTTTAGTATGAGGGTGAGTAAGTTTCATTTTAATTATGCACGTGCAGCATATCATGCTGTAGGGCCAATGCATACTTTTTCTGTTACTTCAAACATGAATAATTTTACAAGTAAATGAAGGGTATTATAGTCGCAATAGATGGTTATTCATCTACCGGAAAAAGCACTTTAGCGAAAGCATTAGCTAAAAAGTTAGCCTATGCATATATTGATACGGGTGCAATGTATAGAGCTGTAACTTTATATGCTCTTAGAAAAGGTTATGTTAAGATAGATTCAATAGATGAAGTGTCTCTTGAAAATTCTCTAAATGATATAGAGATTACTTTTGTTGTTTCAGAAGGATCTAATTCAGAAGTTTGTTTAAATGGTGAGCATGTTGAAGGTGAAATTCGTGGGATGGAGGTATCAAAAAAGGTGAGTTATATCAGTGCAATTCCTGCTGTAAGAGAGTTGTTAGTCGCTCAACAACAACAAATGGGAATTTCCAAATGTATTGTAATGGATGGAAGAGATATCGGTTCAGTTGTCTTTCCTGATGCCGAATTGAAATTATTTATGACAGCTTCAGAAGGTGTAAGAGCTCAAAGGAGATATAGTGAGCTCACATCTTTAGGTGAGCAAGTTTCATTAGAAGAGGTAAGGAGAAATATATCCGAAAGAGATTATAGAGATACTCATCGTGAAATAGCGCCCTTGGTGCAAGTTGCAGATGCTATAGTATTAGATAATTCTAATCTTACACCTGATCAGCAGTTAGAATGGGTTTTAGAACGTGTGAGAAATATTACCGCTTAGGAAGTATTATTTTCTCACAAGTAGAATGCCCATTTTCATACCAGTCTTTTTGGATGTAAATTCCAGCTTGTTTTAGAGAGTTAACTTTTTGCCCACTAAGGTTAAAGAATTCTGTGTGTGTTATTTGGTTGTTTAGGTCAAAACCTTCTTCAATACCAATAAATTCATCTACATAAAAAGCATGTAAATTATGAGTTAAAAAAGTGTTGTTGAATATTAATGTATCGTCGCCTGCAGTAATTTGGTAATAGCCATCACCATGAGCGCAACAGATACCATCTCCATATTCATCCTCTATAATAAATGTATAACATGTAGATGTATCAAGAGTGAGTTCTATCGATATTAATTCTTCTGCCGCATAATTAGCGCCATCTCCATATGTAATAATGTCGCCACTCGAGTTGGCTAGTGACCAATATAAATCTCCTGGATAGTAATCGTTTTGGATTTCAATTTTAATGTTTTTGTTCAGAGTTATTAAATCCTCTAATTGATGATTAACAACGTTATTTACAAAGTTAATGTCATCATCAACATTAATGATAAAAGTGATTTCATCGCCATCAATGTCAAAACTTTCAAAGATTATTGGATAGAATGCTTCGTTTGTGGTACTGCTCGGAGGTAAAAGGTAATTCCATTCAATAGTACTATGGTAGATAGAGTCAACATAAACTTCAATGTCTATATTGTTTACAAAACTAGAGCCTACATTTCCAATGTTTAGATTTGCAAATACATAATCTTGACAGTGGATAATTTCTGGTTCTAAAATAGTAACATCTGTATAATTAAAATCGTAATTGCAGCTGTTCTTTGCTAATTCCCATTCAAGTATTGTCAGTGGGTGGTTGAAGTCAGTAATTATTGTCATTGACCTATCTGGGCATACCATTATATAAGTTGGGTAAAAGGGCACAAATGGAGTGTAAGATTCAGGAATGGCATCTAAGTTTACTACCGGGTTTGTATTCCCCCAGTTTGTGATTGCTTCTTGGACTATTGGGTCTGAATTATTATAAACTTCCAAAGAAATCACCTGCAATTCGTCTGTGCCTTGTGGTCCGTAGTCTTCATAGAAAGCATCTAAGTATACAGCTCCTTCTTGACAAGGAGTACAGTTAACAATGAAAAAATCTAGAAGTACAGACTTTCCTTCATCTAAATAATCGTACAAATTATGTGAAACACCATTTAGGTCAGTGAAATCTATGTCAGGTGCAGTTTGCGCAATTAATGAACTGTTTAATATAAATAGTATTGCTATGATTTTTCTTATCATCAAAGTATGATTATTTACAGTTTGTGTATCAAAAATCGTTCCTATTCCAAGTTTTCAATTTTTGGCAAAGTTAACATAATCATTCGTTCGATAGATTTAATTGGGTTTGAGCTAAAAGTTCCGTTAAATCTATTGGCAAGTACTGAGTTAATGCTTATTACATCATGGTTAAATATTTTTCCGAAGGCATATATCCCAGCTGTTTCCATTTCAATATTTGTAATTTTCATCTTGTTATATTCAATGTTCTTACAATTTTCTAATAAATTGGGCTGACTCAGTGTTGTTCTGAAAGATCTCCCTTGCGGAGCATAAAATCCATTCATTGTTAGCGTGATACCCTGCTTGAATTTATTTTCGTATAACTCGTCCCATAGGTAATTAGAACATTGAGCACTATAAGGTTTCGCTAGACGTGAATCCCAGTTGGTTGCTGATGAAAATTTCGTACTTAATTCATTTTCAAATAAATCATCTTTAAATTTATAATGGTAGGGTATGCCATCTATTCCAATAGCATATTTGGAAAATAAAATTTCACCTAGTTGAATTTGATTAGATAGAGAGCCTGTGGTTCCGAGTCGTATAATATTGAACTTTTGTTTGTTTTTTTTAAGACTTCTGGATTTAAAATCTATTGAAGCGAGAATATCTAATTCATTAAAAACAATATCAATATTATCAACTCCTATCCCTGTGGAAATAACGCTAATTCTCTTCTTGCCAATTAATCCTGTGTGGGTTGTGAATTCTCGATTCGATTTGATGATTTCAATTTTATCGAAGTGTTTTGATATAAGTGGAACTCTATTTTGATCGCCAACTACAATAATTGTTTCAGCAATATCTTCAGGTAAAAGTTTAAGGTGATATATGGAGGAATCTTCATTTAAAATTAATTCTGAAGGCTGAAAATTATCCATATTCTTTTGTATTTTAGTGCGAAGATTATTTTTCAAATATACAATTATGAATTCAACAACTTACAGCATTTTAGTGCCGATTGGCTTTTCAAAACAATCAATGGTAGCTCTACAACAAGCAGAACGTTTAGCTGCTTTAACAAATGGTGAAATAACCTTATTAAGTGTTATAGAAACCTCAGGGATGTTAAGCCGTTTATTTGGTGAGGATGATGAGAGGTACACGGATCTAAAATCTGAATTACAAGGTAAACTAGATCATTTGGCCAAAGAGGTAAGCGATAGAATCGGATTAAAAGTAAATGCGATGGCTACAAAAGGAAAGGTGTCTCAGAAAATTAATGAGGTAGCTGATCTTATTAATGCAAAGCTAATTATAATGGGAACCAACGGAGCTCCATCTGAAATAGCAAAAAAAGTTATTGGTTCAAATGCATTTAGAGTAGTCACAACTGCATCTTGTCCTGTAATTACAATAAAGGGTAAAGAACATTTTAAAGGGTGTAGAAATATTATACTACCGCTTGATTTAGAAAAAGAAACTAAAGAAAAAGTATCTCACGCACTTAAGTTAGCACGTTTGTGGAAGTCAACTGTGAAAGTAGTCTCGATTGCTAAAAATAGAGATGAAGAAACATTAGCTAAATTAAATGCAAATTTAAATCAGGTGAAGAGTTTCATACAAGAAGGTGGAGTAGAAACGACTGCTGAGTTGGTTAAAGCTGAAGGAAGATCTTTAACGCAATCTATTTTAGAATATACCAATGAGAATGAAGGTGATTTAATAATGATAATGACTCAACAAGAGACCGATTTCACCACCCACTTTATCGGATCTTCAGCTCAGTCAATTATATACAATAGTGATACGCCTGTAATGAGTGTTCGCCCCGTTGTTACTATCGGAGATGTTTACGATTTACCTTAATTAACTAATACCTTCTTAGGTAGTTTTTTTAGATGAAAGTTTCAATTATAACTATAGGAGATGAAATATTAATCGGTCAAATTATCGATACTAATTCTGCATGGATAGCTCAACGATTAAATGAAATAGGCCTGCGTGTAGAAAAGATTTATTCTATTTCAGATACCCAAGAGTCAATCTTAAGAACCTTAGATCGCGCTAGTGAAATAGCCGATATTATTTTAATTACTGGAGGTTTGGGTCCTACCAGAGATGATATCACTAAAACTACTTTGGCTAAATACTTTGATGATGTTTTAGTGCGGAATGAAGAGGTATTGGAACATATTGAGACATTGTTTCATAATTATGGTGTGGAAAGAATTAATGAATTAAATATTCAACAATCAGATTTACCTAGTAAGTGTAAGGTGTTATTAAATACTGTGGGCACAGCTTCGGGTATGTGGTTTGAAAAGAATCAGAAATATTTTATTTCTATGCCCGGTGTTCCTCACGAAATGAAAGCCCTTATGTATTCTTATGTGCTCCCTGAGTTTCAGGCTAGATTTAGCCAGGGTGTATTTTTACATAAAACCATATTAACTCAAGGTGTTCCAGAGTCTGTTTTAGCAGAATTAATTGAGTCTTGGGAGTTGTCCTTACCTAAAGGAGTAAAATTAGCCTATCTGCCTTCAGAAAATAGAGTGAGGTTACGTTTAAGTATTCACGGAAATAATAAAGATGTGTTGAGTGGTATCTTAGATGCCGAGGTGTTAAAGTTAAATGAGATTATACCTGAATACATTTATGGAGAAGAAAAAGAGAGTATTGAGCAGCGAGTAGGGGATTTGTTAAGTAAAAGTAAAACAACTGTAGCTACTGCAGAAAGTTGCACAGGAGGATATTTAGCTCATTTAATTACTTCGGTTGCTGGAAGTTCAGCTTATTTTAGGGGCAGTGTATTGGCGTACGATAATGAAATTAAAAAAAGCGTACTTAAAGTTGAGTCAGATTCTTTGAATAACTTTGGCGCTGTAAGTGAGCAAGTTGTTAAAGAGATGGCAAGTTCAGTACGAAAATTGATGGGCACTGATTATGCCTTGGCAACCTCTGGTATTGCAGGTCCTACTGGTGGTTCTAAAGAAAAGCCTGTTGGGACTATTTGGACGGCAATTGCAGGTCCAAATGGAGTGAAAGCTGTAAAATACCAATTTGGAACTGAACGCCTGTGGAATGTAAGGCGTAGTGCTAATGCGGTATTGCTTGATTTTTTACACAGCTTAGAATCAAATGATAAAAAGGTAGAATAGTTTTTGTGATTTGAATAAAAGACTTATTTTTGCAATCCAATTTGGAATTAGAGAAAGAACATAATCAGTATAGAGATGTCTAGAGTTTGTAGTATAACAGGAAAGAAAGCGATGGTAGGAAACAATGTTTCTCACTCGCAAAGAAAGACTAAGAGAAAATTTAGCGTGAACTTAATAAAGAAGCGCTTCTTCGTTCCAGAAGAAAATTCTTGGATTACACTTAAGCTGTCTGCTTCTGCATTGAAAACGATTAACAGAAAAGGAATTGCTGCAGTATTGACTGAAGCTCGTGCAAACGGGATGGAGTTGAAATAACAGATTCCACTTATAATATAGAAGTTGCCATAGAAATATGGCAACTTTTTTTATGTCCAATTTTTTGTAAATTGAATAATAATAGAATGATGAATTTTGATTTAATGTTATGTTACCCATTGTTAGAATATTGGCTTTTTGGATTCTCGGTATTCTATTGATTCCAGTTATAAATTGTACTTATGAAGCATTGTTATGTGTAACACTTATAACTTCAGTACTATTTATAGGATTATATAATATAAAATCTACACCTAATAAGTACGCCGAAAATTTACTACTGTTTATAATAGTTATTGGGGTGATTAAACTGCTCAATTTTCACTCTCAAAAAACAAATGATCTCAGCGCTTATTATAATAAGGAAAGTAGGGTTTTAATAAAGGTTAAAGAACGCTATAAGACGACTACTTATAATTGTAAATACATTGTTGATTTAAAGGCTATTCAAAGTGATTCTGTTATTTCAATACAACAGGATTGCCTATTAATACAAGCGAATGATTCACTTACAAAGGCTTTTTATCCTGGAGACGAGTTTTGGTGTGGTGTGTATTGTACTCAAATAAAGTCAGCAAAGCATGAGGCTTTATTTGATGCTTTGAAGTATTGGGCTCTAAAAGGTGTTTCTGAAAACTTATGGTTAAAAAATGAGAATATTCATTTTCTAGAAACTGAACTTAGTTGGTTTTATTTGATTAGAAGAAAACAAGTAGAGTGGGTTGAGCTTCTGCATAAGCAAGAGTTAAATGAATCTACTAAACAAATAGTATCGGCTTTAGTTTTAGGTGATAAAAGGGGAGTGTCTAAAGATATATCTACTTCCTTCACCAACTTAGGTTTAATCCATATACTAGCTTTAAGTGGCTTACATATTAGTTTAATTTATGGTATATGTGCATTTATTTTGAGTCTGCTTCTGAAATATAGCCCAAAACTACAATCAGTTGTTTTAGTACTTATAATACTCAGTTATGCTATACTAACTGGATTGAGTCCTTCCGTGATGCGAGCTTCATTAATGTTTTTATTGTATGCTTTTAGTTTAGCCTTAAATCGAAGAACAACAGCGTTTAATATTGTTTTTTTATCAGCATTAATTTTATTGATTTACAATTATAATTTACTATTCGATATAGGTTTTCAGTTATCCTATTTAGCTGTATTGGGGATTCTATATTTCTATAAATTCTTTCGAGTATTTATTGAGAAACAAAATTATCTGAAACGGTTTATCCTAAGTTTGGCATTAGTGTCGATTTCAGCGCAATTAAGTGTGGGTCTTCTATCGGCTTATTATTTTCATAGTTTCCCGATTTCTTTTTTATGGTCGAATATTGTCATCCTCCCAATCATAACTATTCTTTTGTACTGCAGTCTTGCATATTTATTATTAATAGTATTGGGCTTTCAGTTTCAATTTATTAATGGTTTGTTGGATGCCTTAGTTGGATGCTTGTTGCATGTGTTATCACTACTCGAGAAGTATTCATTTTCAGCGATTGAAGTATTTATTGCACAAGTTGACTTGTATTATTACTACGGCTTAATTATTGTTTTTTGTGGAGTGTTTTTAGAAAAGGAATTCAAATTTTTAAAGATTTTATATGTATATATTTTAATAGGTTGTATAGGTTTTACCTTTTTTTCAGAATCGTTAGTTAATGAGTTGTTTATCAATGCTTCAAAGCAAGGTCTTGTGATTTCAGTTTCAACTAACAACGAACAAGTAATAATTACGGATAATACAGAGTCGGTGACTTATTTGTTGGGTGACTATACTCTTAGAAATTCGATTGATTGTGTTGACACAATAGCTCTTGATGGTGAGTTTCAAAACGCATTTTCTAAGCTTGAGAGTAGAATTGTACAGTGTTTCGATAAGAATCTACTTGTTTTAAGTGATGAAAATATTAATGAAGATAAAAGGATGAGTATTGATGTATTACTTATGAGGGATCATAGAGTAGATGTCCAAAGAATAAAACGAGTGTTTTCACCAAAAGAGGTTCTAATAGATGCTCGTTTATCAATTAAGCAGAAGCAATACCTTGTCGATAAATGGAAAGAATTTGGGGTTTTACCTGTAGATTTAAGAGACTCTATTTATGTTATGAAGTATTAAATATATTTCGTCAAAATATGGAAGAACTTCTGTGTTATGCAAATTGAGTTTACTCACTCATATCCTTTCATGAATAATAATTTTGTCTCAACCACTCTCCTAACACAATGGTAAGTGCATGACTTACATTCATCGATTTGTTGTATCCTTTCATTGGGATGTAAATTAACCTTTCACATTCTTTAAGAAGTACATCATCAATACCCACTTTTTCGTTTCCTACAAAAAACACTGATCTTTCTGGAAGTTCAGATTCGTATAAATCGAATGACGGTTCAGCCGTTTCAATGGCAATAAGTTTGTAGCCTTCAGGGATGTGTTCTTTCCAATTCTCAGTGTTGCAGTAATGCCATTCAACAGCTTTAAAGCTAGTTTGTGCTGTTTTACGGATATTACGCTCTCTAAAAGTAGGATTATCATCTACGAAAAGAACTTTTTCGCAAGCCATATTATCAGCCAAACGTAGTACACTACCTAGGTTGTTGGGTGTAGTAAGTTTCCAACATACAATTATAGGGTGCGATTTACTCTTTTCCCCCACTTCCTTTTCTTCAAAAAAAGCTCTAGATTTAATGTATTCTGTCATTCGACTAATATAAAGATGTTTTTAGAGATACCCTTATTCAATAATCAATCTATGGAAAGAAGTTATACCATTAGCAGATTTAATCTTTACAATGTATATTCCTGACTTTAGGTTAGAGGTGTTGAATGTGCTTTTGTTTGATTGTAAAACTAAGATTCCAGATGAATTGTAAATGTTGATATTGTGAATTTTAGTTCCATTAATTTGTAGGTAAGAACTTGCGGGGTTAGGGCTTAAGATTAGCTCTCTGAGCTTTAAGATATCTATCACTAAATCTTGAGTGTCTAATTTGTAAAGACTTGCGGCACCACTTGAGTGTGCTTCGGAGCTTAAGAAATATTGATTGCCTTGCAGTGAGCAAATACCTTCTACTTGAACGGATTCATCAACGTTCAGTACAATTTTATTGAGTGTACCACTAGAAAAAATACCGTTTTCAAATTCACTGACCTGTACTATAAATGGATTCGTAAACGAATAACCACTTAAAATCAGTTTGTTTGTTATTGGGTTGAAATCGGCTCCAGTAATTAAACCTGAGGTTTCTATTTGGTCTATTTGGTTTGATGTGTATGTGTAAGACGTTTTTGGTAAGCTATAAATATTTGACTTTGCATCTAACCAGTTTTTAGTAAAAATGTATAAGCTATCTCCTCGGCTAATTAAAGCTTCAGCATCATAATTATGAGCGTAAATTTGATTTGAGAAGTTGGTTTGGTCAGCATAAGTAAAGTTGATGATTTCTGCGTTTACGGTATCGTTAGTGAAGTATTCTGTAATATCAATTATATATATCTTTAGGTCAGTACGTGTTCCTGCATTATTTCCAAAATCGCCGATATAAATGTAATTTTCATCAAATGTAATATCCTCCCAATCGTTATTAGTTGCATTTGAAATCGCGACAGTTCGTAAAATTTCACCACTAAGACTATCAATCTCGTATAATAAAGCAGCGTTTCCAGAATCATTATGAGTTATGAGCCTTCCCTCAAGGTATATAAGCCCAGATGTTTCGTTAATGGAATTGCTCAAGGTTGTGAGTGTGCTAATTTCTTGTGCAAAAGAAATGCATGAGAAGAAAGATAAGATAGTGCTTAATACTTTCATTCGAATAGTTTTAGAGGTAAAGTTACTAATCTATTTTCATAAAAAAAGAGCCTATCATAGGATAGGCTCTTTTATGTTTTAAAGTATAAACTTGTAAAATTAGATTACTCTAACGTTTACAGCGTTTAATCCTTTTCTTCCTTCTTGTAGTTCGAACTCAACTGCATCACCTTCGTTAATCTCGTCAACTAAACCAGTTACGTGTACGAAGTATTCTGTTTTTGATTCTTCATCTACAACAAATCCAAATCCTTTAGATTCGTTGAAAAATTTTACTGTTCCTTTGTTCATAACGTAAGAATTAAAGTACTTTAACGTTTACTGCGTTTAAACCTTTTCTTCCTTCTTGCAATTCGAATTCAACTGCATCACCTTCGTTAATCTCATCGATTAAACCAGTTACGTGTACGAAGTATTCTGTCTTAGATTCATCATCTACAACAAATCCAAATCCTTTAGATTCGTTGAAAAACTTTACTGTTCCTTTGTTCATAATACTGAGAATTAAAGTGCTTTTACGTTTACAGCGTTTAAGCCTTTTCTTCCTTCTTGTAATTCGAATTCAACTGCATCGCCTTCGTTAACCTCATCGATTAAACCCGTAACGTGTACGAAGTATTCTGTTTTTGACTCGTCGTCTACGATAAATCCAAATCCTTTAGATTCATTGAAGAACTTTACTGTTCCTTTGTTCATAATGTAATGTGTAATGTGTAAATTTTAAAGTGCAAAGATACTGTTAAATATTAGATAATCAGTTTTTAATGACTTTTTATTGATTATTCTCAATTATCTAAGTGTTTATTTCGTGTAAATATTTAGTCGAAAGTTTTATGTGAATCGGCTACTAGACGATTTATCTCTATCATTTCCTCTTCCGTAAGATATCTCCATTCACCATAGGGAATATCTAGATTAATATTCATTATTCGGATGCGTTTAAGTTTGTAGACCTCATAATTTAAGTAAGCACACATTTTACGAATCTGACGGTTTAAGCCTTGCGTAAGGGTTATTCTAAAGTAGAATCGGTCAATTTGTTCTACTTTACATTTATCGGTAACGGTATCTAGAATAGGGATTCCATTCCCCATTTTCTCAATAAACTGTTTGGTAATAGGTTTGTTTACACGGACCTCATATACTTTTTCGTGATTATTTCTAGAACGAAGAATTTTATTAACGATGTCACCATCACTGGTTAAGAAAATTAAGCCTTCACTAGGTTTGTCTAATCGCCCAATAGGGAAGATGCGTTGTGGATGATCTATATAATCAACAATGTTATCTTTCTCCGTTTCAACATCAGTAGTACAAACAATACCTCTGGGTTTGTTAAGAGCGATATAAACGTGCTTTTCTTCGGGTTTTGATATTAACTCTCCATCTACATGTACCTCATCTCCAGGAGCAATCTTAGTCCCTTTTTCAGGAGCAATACCGTTGATGGTAACTCTACCTTCTTCAATAAGTTTGTCCGCACCTCTGCGTGAGCAGTAACCTACTTCACTAAGGTACTTGTTGATTCTTTTAAGCTGTTGTTCTTCCATCTCAATTAAATGCGCTTAATTCGAACTTTCTTCTTCTTTAGCTTACTGTTGTTTAACCTATCGATAAGATCGTCAGCTTTATCATCTGGTACTGATACAAAAGCGCAATCTTGTTTTAATTCAATGGTCCCTAGCTCATCGCCTACAAGTCCACCTTGTTTGAAAAAGAGACCTGCTACATCACCTTTTGAAATCTTATCTTTTCTACCACCCGAAATAAATAGGGTAGTTCTTCTAGTTGTTTCTGGAGGTAATACTTCAGTAAGCTTTTCAGTTTCTATATTGTGGATAAAGTCTGGAAGCTTTTCTTCACTCCAGTGAAGTACATAAGCAGTACCTCCTTTATTCATTCTTGCTGTACGACCATTTCTGTGTGTAAACTCTTGTTTGCGAAGCGGAAGATGGTAGTGAATGATGAATTTTATTTCGGGTACATCAATTCCTCTAGCAGCTAAATCCGTTGCGATTATGAGTTGATGCGTTCCATTTCGGAATTTTATCAATGCTCTTTCTCTATCTTTTTGCTCCATGCCTCCATAAAAACACCCGTGATTGATTTTGTTAGCCGTAAGATGTTCGCTTACACGTTGGATGGATTCTTTAAAGTTACAGAAGATAATTCCAGGTTGATTACCTAAGTGATCTATTGCTTGAACAAGCGTTTCCATCTTATCCTTAGAAGGAGAGATGATTGCTTTAACTTCTAATTGAGATTCTGTTTCTTTTAAGAAATTAACATAAACAGGATCTTTTAAGCCTACAAATTTAGGGATGCGAACTTTTTGAGTTGCCGAAGTCAAGACTTTCTTTTTCAGCTTCGGAAGCCTAGAGCAGATATCCGTCATTTCAGTTTCAAAACCTACTTCTAATGATTTGTCGAATTCGTCTAAAACCAAGGTTTTGATGTGAGAGGTCTTAAAAGTATTTCTTCTGATATGATCAGCAATTCTTCCAGGAGTACCAACCAGAACAGCTGGGCGGTGTTTTAAATCGATCTTATCTTTAGAGAAAAGACGACCACCGTAGGCTACAGAAGTTTTATAGCCAGAACCCATTTCTCGAAGTACTTGCTCAATCTGTATCGCTAACTCTCTTGAGGGCGCTACGATTAATGCTTGAACTTCCTCACATGTAGGATCTAATTCGGCTATTATTGGTAATAAGAATGCTAGAGTTTTACCTGTTCCTGTAGGAGATAGTAAAACAATATCTGAACAAGATTGAATCGCTAATTGAGATTCCTCTTGCATAGGATTCAGTTTTTCAATACCCAGCTTCTTAAGTATGTTATCTTGATTTTTTATTGTTTGCGACATGGCACAAAGATACTTTAATTCGTTTTCCCAGTAAGGGGCAAAAAAAATCCCTTTCCGCAGGTGCGAAAAGGGATTTGTAGAGTATAACTATAGACTAGTGGTTACAAGCCTCAGTGTGAACATGACCTTGAGTCTGCTCCATTTCTTCTGCAGTAGCTTCTCTTACATCAATTACAGAACCTGTAAAGTGTAAGTCTTGATCTGCTAATGGGTGATTTACATCCATTGTTACAGTCTCTTCGTTGATAGAAACAACTTTAGCTGGAACAACTTGACCGCTTTGGTCTTGTAAAGGAACGATGTTGTCAACTATAATTTCGGGAGTCATTTTACCGTCTTGCTTAAACATGTCTTGAGGTAATTCAATGATAGCATCCTCAGATCTTGTTCCGTAAGCATTTTCAGATTTGATACCGAAAGAAAACGCTTCACCAACATTTAAGTTAACTACTTGTGCTTCAAATTCAGGAATCATTTGGCTTACACCAGACATAAATACTAAAGGCTCTTTTCCTTCAGTTGTTTCAATCATTTCACCTTCTGTATTATTTCTAAATAACTTGTAGTCAATAGAAATGATTTTGTTTGTTACTTCACTCATGTGATTAAATTTTTTGCAAAATTACATATATTAATAATATTAAGAAACTTTAATCAACTTTAATTTACTTACTTGATTATTTGTGATTTAGCTTGATATTTAGTATTATTGTGATACTAAAATGATATCATATGAAAGTGGAAAAAGAAATTCAAGTAAGTAATGGTTACGCACTCTTAGGTGTGCTAGTAGTTTTAATAGGTTTGATGATAGTAGGAATTGTG
>Ga0187827_10002194_pt1 | contig 27067 bp, 24 predicted proteins | sample ETNtaG_39_FD_167969 | JGI IMG/M metagenome (GOLD analysis project Ga0187827, IMG submission 167969) | Marine microbial and viral communities from oxygen minimum zone, Eastern Pacific Ocean - ETNP2014_SV_150_PacBio MetaG (Illumina Assembly) | ecosystem: Environmental > Aquatic > Marine > Hypoxic... | reverse complement strand
AAGTATGCGAATTTCCATACACCTTTCCTGATTTAACATGTGCACCTCCTGCAAGGTGCAGATTAATGGAAAGGGGGGTCAGTTTTCAGTTGCCGAGGGGGGTCAGTTTTACATTGCCGCTAACAGCCATACCGAGAACTTCGGCAGTCGTTACATGATTGAAATTCCGTTTGTAATCTGGTTGTCCGATGCGTACCGGACGATTCATGCAGACAAGGATAGAGCAATCGGATCGAGTCTGGATAACAGGTATATGACGGACGATCTAACCCACACCGTTGTGGATCTGTCACTACTGACGACCGCGAAACTCGATCCCCGTAGAAGCGTAGTCAACCCGTTGTACGACAACAGTCGCCCCAGAACCTACAATGGCAAAGATTACGACTCGGAACTGAGGAACAGGCGGGATCGATATCTTGTCCCTGAGAAATTCTGGGTACATCGCGTCGACAGCCTGGAGAAATTTGGCCAGGTGGCGCCTATCTTTCCGGGTGTTGAACTGGATCTAGTCGTAGAGACCGGAACAACCGGTGTCTCCTTTGACGTAACTCACCCTCCGGTTGAGAGTATCGGTCTGACCCTGGACACCTACTTCGAGCAAACCTATCAGAACAGGTTGAGCTATTGGCTGGATATCAAGAATCTATCGGACGGTAATGCAGATGCCGTGCTGGCCGCCATGAATCACCTGGTGGAAAAATATGGGATCGGCAAAGATCGTCTGATCCTGGAAAGCACCAGTCCGGCAAATCTGCTGGAATTTTCGCGGCAGGACTACTACACCTCCTACTATCTGCAGTTGCCTGAAATTGCCAAACTCAGTGAGGCGGAAGTGGCTGAAGTGGTTGCAGCAACGGTCGCAGGAATCCGCCTTGGGGAAGTTGCTGCTGTCTCATTTCCATCGGACCTGTACGACTTTGTAACCAGCCGCATTTCGCCCGCAGTTGTGCAGATAGACCTGCTCACTTGGCACCTAAGGACGAAATTGGAAGCACAGGACATCGCCTTTATGCAGCGATTGCAGCAAGACGATCATGTCAAAGTGCTGTTAACGCACTATGCTACCCCGTTCGATCGTTAGATTGTAATTCGTCCTTGAAGCCACTCAGCTTTTGGATCAGCCGGTCATCTTTACTGACCAACCACAGGCGGTAATTTAACGCCGCACAGACGATCGCCAGGCCGGCCACCAGGCCGATCCAAAATCCGTAAATTCCCATCGCTTTGGCAATCCACCCAAAGCCCAATACGCAACCGACTGGCAAACCAACAACCCAGTAGCCAAACATGGTGATGAGCATCGGAATACGGGTATCTTTGTAACCTCGGAGGGCACCCAACGCAGTCGCTTGAGTCGCATCGAAGAGCTGGAAGGCAGCTACGAATAACATAAGGGTGGCAGCGAGCTGCAAAACCTTGGGATCGGTTGTGTAAATCGCCGCAACCTGATACCTGAACAGAATGGCCAGTGTCGCGGCGACCACCGCAATGGCAGCTGATGACTGCATGGCGACCCAAGTAGTCCGTCTTGCCAGATGCGGCTCGCCCGCTCCTATGTTGAAACCAATCCGTATGGTGGATGCCATCCCCAGCGCCAATGGCAGCATAAAGATGATGCCGGCAAGATTCATGGCGATGGTATGCGACGCCACCGCTTCAGCACCGAATCGACCCAGCAGGATCGTCGTCAGGGAAAACAGCCCTACCTCGAAGAACAGTGTTGCTCCGATTGGCGCACCGATAATTAAGAGCGGCTTGATGTGTTGCCAGATCGGCCAGCTGAACCTATCTTGAAGGCCTGTATTTCTGAACTGGCGTTGCGATACCACGATCAGGATGGCTATCAGCTCACACCACATCACTATCGCGGTTGAAACTCCACAGCCAACTCCTCCGAGCTCCGGAGCGCCCAGCAGTCCGTACATGAAGATGAAGTTAAGTGGTACCTTCAATAGCAAAGCACCACAGGCGATGAGCATGGTGGGACGGGTATAGCCCATTCCCTCTGCCAGGTAGCGAAACACAAAGTAGCCCATAATCGCCGGGATACCCCAAGACGTCGCCCGCAGGTAGGGTACAGAAACTTTCACTGCGGCTGGATCTACACTCATCAAATGGTAGAACGGCTCTGCATGCCTGATCCAGGTGCAGATGATCACCGCGGCGAGCAAAGCCAGCCAAAGGGCCTGTCGTATCACTTCACCGACTTCTTCCTGCCTTCTTGCACCGTTCAATTGGGAAACCGTGGGGGTAACCGCCTGCAGGAAGCCCATCATCATCAACATCACCGGCCAAAGGACATTGCCGCCGAGGGCAATTCCGGCCAGGTCGACAGCACTCAGCCGGCCCGCCATCACCGTATCCAATACCCCCATCAACATCTGAGCAAGCTGCGCCCCCATAAGCGGCACACCCAGTTTCATGAGATTGCCCAATTCACCCTCAGCAATCTGGGGCACGTTCTTGGAGATGCTATGTTCTTCTCTATCACTCACAGATGTGTCTCGCACTGCTATACAACGGTCTCGTTGAGGAGACTATACAAACAGATCGGGATCGAAGATTTTCGGATCAAATGGTCAGGCGAATACCTTCCACCAGTTTTCTATGCGCCCCTTGCTCACCACCAGGAGGTCACCAAACTGTAACATAACCGCTTCACTTTGCGTCGGCCGCAAGAACACATAGTCGTCAACTTCGAGGTTCACAGAGGTCGAGGTATTGACCATCGACTGATTGGTGCTGTTCAGCAGAATCCATTCCGGTATGCCACCGGGTGATTCATATCTTGCTTTCCAGTAGCCACCGTAGATGTAGTAGGTACGCGCGCGATTGGGATCCCACCACTCGAGAATCGGCCCTGACCAATGATCGCCTAGTGCCACCAAACCTTCATATCTCTTCAGCACCGGGGTCGCGATAAACACAGCGGGAAGATGTTCCTGCAGGTGATGGGTATCAAAATCCGTGGGTTTCACGACACCCGACCCGGCCGCCAGGTCGTTCATGGTGTCATCTTTTTCATAGATCTTAAATGTATGACTGCCTGCACCGTTGAACGTCAAACGATCGCTGAACAGTTCAGCATGGTTCTGTCGGGTATAGTCGATGCAGCCACGGTAACGGGCTAGCACGTTCTGCACCGACGCATGGTCGAGCCTTGCTGCCATGCCGGTCAAGTGCGCCTCATAGCCCATAAAACCTGCAAATTGCAGATGTGTAGGGTCGGACTGGATCAGTGGCAGAATCTGCGCAAGTGCTTGCGGTTCGCTGATTCCTCCCCGATGAAGCCCCACGTCCAATTCAATGTTGATGCGCATCGATATGCCAAGCTCTCTCGCCAGTTGGTGGTACTGGTGAAAACGTTCCGGCGTATCTATCAGCCACTGGATCTGCGTCTCCGGGCGGAACGGTCCATCCCGGTAGTTGCGATAGAATTCCCTCGCAGCCGCCAAAGGCATGGGTTTTCCCAGCAGCGCATCCGCATCGACAAACTTCCTGGCCACTTCGTTCAGAAAGGGCTGGTGGAATACCATCATCGCCCGGGTACCGGCCCTCGTCATGACATGTTGCAGAAGGTCGACCGATGGTAACGATTTTACTACGGCGCGATAGCTCTTCGGTTCCTCGATGGATGCCTTAATCACATCGATATTGTGGTTCATTCGATCCAGATCGAGGATCATCAACGGTCGTCCCGGCCCCTCGCGCTTAAGCAGTTGGTTGAGATCCGAAAAATAACGGGAATAGGGCTTGCCCTCATCGCCCGGACGAAACAGAACGGTTGCACCAGCGACGGCCGCAATCGTTCCACCTGTTGCCAGACCGAGAAAAGTTCGTCTCTTCATATGCTTCCTTCAGACTCCAAAAACCTGGTGCAGGTGATCGTTCAAAAAGCGACGTTGTGAATCCAGGGCACTTCTGACTTCCATGAAATCCTGCCACCTGGGATAAAGGTTACGAAGACGGTCTGCCTTCAGAGTATGCAGCTTGCCCCAGTGAGGCCGTCCTTCATACTTCCAGAAGATTGGTTCGATCAGATCAAAGTACGGCCGATAGTCGATATCAGCGAATTGGTGTACCGAGATGGCACAACTGTCACGTCCATGAAACATACTTAGCCAGATGTCATCCCCCTTTACGTAGCGGTATTCCAACGGGAATGCAATGTCGACATTTTGCTTCTCGATGGTCCTCAGAATCTCTCGCAGGCATTCCGGACCGGCTTCCAGCGGGATCTCATATTCCATCTCATTGAACCGCGTATTACGCACATTTGACAGAATGTCATAGGATTCACCCACCATATCGCTCACTTCCATCTGCTCGACGAACCAGTTAATCAGCCAACGCCGCAACCAGGGAAACACTCCACCGTAGTCCTGTAGGAAGCGCATGAGTTCATCGCCGGCCTCATCATCCGCCACTTCAGTGTCTGTGGTTGCTTCGTTGGTGAAGTTTATCGTCTGAACGATGGCCATATCCGAATGCACCATGGGAAACATCTCGAAGTGGCGATTGCCGTTACGCAATTCATCATCCCGTGCCAGTACCGATTCGATCTCCTCCGACCAGATCGTCTCCTTGAGCCGATAACTCTCCCTGTTCTGGGTTCCGATGCGTGTCATGACCCCCAGGCTACCGAGTGCAACCCTGGCTGCCTGAAAGATCTCCGGATTGTGCTCTCGATCGCATGTGATGACCTCGCCACCGGCAGTCATGATCGACAGTCCCGTCACATAGCTGGACGCAGACCCAAGCGTAACACCGGTACCGTGGGTTGAAGTCGATATGGCACCGGCCAGGATCTGACGATCTATATCCGCCATATTGATCATTCCCTGACCGATATCCTGCAACGGCTTACCCATGTCTCCCATACGGGTTCCAGCCCAGAATGTGGCTTGCTGAGTAACGCTGTCGCTGTCGATTAGACCGGACATTCTTGCCAACGATATGATTGTGTCGTCAGTTGGCACCAGCGGACTGAAAGAGTGGCCGGCACCCACAATCCTGACGGTTCCGCTGGTGTCCGCAATGGCCTTGGCCAACTCCTCCTCAGAACCGGGTGCCAGACGATTTTCCGGATTGCAGCTTTGTCCGCCGGACCAATTGCGCCAACCAATTGGCGTGGGCTCAGCAGCCCCGGCCCGGTTTGCAGATAACGCAGGAATAACCGGCAAGAGCAGTGCCCTTCCTGCATCTTTGAGAAAGTTGCGGCGGGTACGGCTTGTCAGTTTCATTGCTCAAAGTCCCCTGCGTGCATATAGTTGATGAGCGCTTCGAACTCATCACGACTGCATTCGAAACACAGGCCCAGTGGCGGCATGTTGCCCATCCCTTCTATGGTGCTTGTCATCATGATCTGCATCCCTTTGTCCACGCGTTCGTCCCAGGCCTGCCGATCGCCGGCCAGTGGCGCTCCGGTTCTCTTATCCGAGTGGCAGACGGAACAGTATCGTTGATATTGCTCAACGGTGCCGGGCGTGGGTATGAAGGTCGTGGTCTCTTTTTCGCAGCCCGCCACAAGTAGCACTGCACCAAGCAGTACTACACCAAGTAACGCGGCACACGCTGGAAAAGTCGGCAACTGAGTGAAATGGATACGGGTCCCTCCCGACGATAGCAGGTTGGGGAATACCATCCAGCCGCTATGCCTGTACAGAATCGAAGCGTACTATAATGTCGCCCAATCATGAAATGTACTAACACCATTGAATAACGCCCCTGACTCCACAACCAAGTATATCGGTGCACATGTGAGCGCTGCAGATTGAATACCGCCCCTCATCCCATAGCCAAGTATATCGGTGCACATGTGAGCGCTGCAGATTGAATACCGCCCCTCATCCCATAACCAAGTATATCGGTGCGCACGTGAGTGCTGCAGGTGGCGTGGAGAATGCCGCCGTCAATGCCGATGAATTGGAAGCGAGCGCCTTCGGGCTCTTTGTCAAGAATCAACGTCGTTGGCAGGCACCCCCCTTGACCAGCGATAATATCGACCGGTTCAAGGAAAACTGTGCGGAACTCGGTTTCTGCGCCCGGCAGATTCTTCCCCACGATGGCTACCTGATTAATCTCGGCCACCCTGACAAGGAGGCTCTGGCGAAGTCCAGGGAGGCATTTCTTGATGAGATGCATCGATGTGAACAGCTTGGCCTCTGTTATCTCAATTTTCATCCTGGCAGCCACCTCAAGCAGGTGGATGAAGAGGAATGCCTGGCTACGATCGCAGCATCCATCAACCACTGTCTGGACAGATCCGAAGGGGTCAGCGCCATCCTCGAAAACACTGCCGGCCAGGGCAGCAATCTCGGCTATCGATTTCAGCACCTGGCAGACATCATCGCGCAGGTAGAGGACAAGACGCGGATCGGCGTGTGCCTGGATACCTGCCATCTGTTTGTCTCAGGCTATGATCTGCGCAGCCGAGACGATTGTGAAAAGGTATTCAGGGAATTCGACCGTACCGTCGGGTTCCGGTACCTGCGGGGGATGCACCTCAATGGCAGCAAGAAGGAACTCGCCAGCCGGGTGGATCGCCACCACAGCCTGGAGCAGGGGTTTCTGGGCATGGACGTGTTCAAATACATCATGAACGATCGTCGATTCGATCATATCCCCATGATTCTGGAGACGGTCGACTCGTCCCTCTGGGCTGAGGAGATCGCTTTGTTACGGAGTCTGCAGGCCATTGAATCGGGGCAGGACGAAGAAGGTTAAAGGGCGAACTCACTCTCCCGACAGCTCAGCATAGCTCTTCTCCTTATCAGCTCTAAGCCCGGTGACTACGCTGGCCAATACATCGTCAAATTCAGCACCTGTGTCCACCACTTCGCTCTGCTCTGTAATGAAGGATTGAACCAACTCGTGGGCTGAATACTCGGCAACTTTAGCTCCGCTTCGATTGACGAAGATGTAGTTGTCCGTGGCTGCTATGATGGCTGCAAGACGGCACTCGGTCAGAATCCCCTCCACGATCGGTAACTTGACCCAGGCATCCACTCGCAACGACTCTACCACTGCATTGGATGCCTGCACTTTTTGCGCGATCTTGTGCTGCTGACGCCCCTCTCGCTCTATCTTGCTACGGGCATTCTGCCGCGCCTGTTCGATCGCGTGCTCACGGGCAACCGCCCTACGCGGCACGTACGTTTCGTTGAGTTCCTCCCGGTCAACCTGGGCGACCTCCTCCACCTTAATCTTCTGGCGCTGGTGGTCCTTGATCACCTTGAGCAGTTTCGCCTTGATGATGCTGGTGCAGGAAGTTTTCGGCTGCAACGGTTTGATCACGCCCGTGCTCAGGTGATAGGCGAATTCAGGATATTTCATCGGCAGCACTTTGCGCCGATTCTGATTGCTGAACGCCAACTGTTCACCGTCATCCCACTTCAGAATCAACTTGATGCGGGCGATTCGCTCTCCCTTGTCATCATAGAGAAACCATTGACCCGGTTTGATTGCACGCACCTTCTCGAGCAGCTCCGGGTCCGGCCTTGCGAACTGCTCCAGCTCCACCGCATCTACCGTCAGCATCTCAAAATCTGAGCTGTCTAAAGGAGTTCCCTCCTGGAGGGTTTCATACTCCCCCTCCAGATCACCCAATGACTGTTCCACTTGAGTGGTGTCGAACTGGAGAGATTGAAGGAAAGTGCGAATCTGGTCCGGCAATGTCGTCATCAGTTGCTGCAACTGCTGCCGGCTTTTTTCGTTCGATTCGTCGATGGGTTGCAGCGACCAGATCATCGCCTGGGTAATCTTGACGGCATTGTCCCACTCCTTGCCGTCGGCACCCAGGTGCAGTACCAGAGTTTTCAGGAATTCATGCCAGGGGCCCTGCAACATCAAGACGATAAACAGGGAAAAGCTTCTATTGGACATTTCCTTGTTGATGGTCTGCACCGCCACGCGCCGTGCTTGGTCCTCCTTGAGCTGTTTCATGCCGGTATTACGCAGAGTCTGTTCCAGCGACTTGAGCCTGTTTCGATCCGCTGAGAAGAAGCCTCGCAATTCTCCCAGACGCTGCTCGTAATCCGTCTGCTTCTTGACCAGAGCGTGGATGATGCGATCCACCTCCTCTATAAACTGCAGTCCCAGTATGCCGAGATCATTGCTCCAGCCCATACAGTTCTTACAGAGCTGATCGACAACGGACAGCAGCGGGTGGGGTTTTGTCACCGTGAAGATATTCTCCTCGACGACCAGCTGTGCGATGGCAGGGGTAACGCTGCGAACCAGGTTTTCAATCCTGAGATCCAGATCCGCCTGTCCCAGAATCTCGCTGATACACTCGTCGATGAAGGTGAGCTGGGAAAAGTGTTCTTTCGATAAGGCCCGATTGGGGTATTGCGCCTTTAGACGGTAGGTCAAGTGTTCAAAATCATCCTCAGGATCAAGTGGCTGCAAAGTGGCCAGTATTTCCAGCAGTTCGGGTTGGGTGAGCAGCGGAGTATCTCCCTGATCCGATGCATAGCTGCCCGCCAGGGTAGTCGCCACCAGTTCCGGGGTAAGTTTTATCTTCGCTTGGCTATTTGCGTCCATGATTCGCCTGATGCTCTGTGCTTACCTGTTGCGCTCTGTCGCGGCAACTGGTGAATCTGCCGACAGTTTAGCGGGGAAAGCCGGCCAGATCCAAGAATTCTGGCGCAAGTCATTGATTTTACACAGAAGCCAGCTACCGATTAACGTGATGTGACTCAATGGAATCTATTCAGCAGGGCGTTATGAATCAGTGACTTACGTCGGGTTTACCTGCAGGATCAGCGACCTGGTCAGGACTCCGGTCGACAACAGCCACGACTAACTGGTGTGGTGTGGACCCTAGTCCTGGGTCGCAGATTTTACGATCCTCACATCCCTATCGGCATCACTCCAAGAGTGGTTGCCGTGACACGATGAGCAACTGTACCGCCCGATGAAGTCTTCATCGTAATCGAAAACCGGTATATCAACTGTCCTACCAGTACTGACAGGTTCTCCTGTTTCCGGGCATCTCGTCATCACTTCGTAACGTACTGGCATGGTAGAGCTCCTCTGTGCACTTCAATGGCGATCTGATTTGGCAATGGCCCGATGAAGCGCCTTGGGGTTTCCGCATAACTCGTCATTGGGCGCGCAGCACAAATAGCTGTTCTCACCGCACATATTGCTTACAATGCAGCGAATGTACAGCTAGACCCGCGTTTACCAGACCAGAAAAGGGATCACGATGGAAGCAGCACCCGCAGCCCTGTCCCCATTTACCCTCAATGATGCCAGCGGTCGCGCCTACACATTCCCCTCAGAAAGCCCGACGCTGCTGTGCTTCGTCAAGGAGGACTGTCCTACCTGCAATACCGTCGTGCCGCTGCTGGAACAGATCAACGAGGCATCCGGTGACGCGTTAACGGTCTTGGCTGCAGGACAAACCACCGAGGGTAATGCCGTACTTCAGCAGCGTCACGCCATGGCTGTACCACTGCTGGACGATTCCTCTTTGAAGGTATCCTTTACCTACGTCATCGATATCGTACCGACGATAATTCTTGCTGATAGCAGCGGTCGTGAACTGAGACGACTGGAAGGATTTGCCAAAAGCGAATGGCAGAGTTTGGTGAATGACCTCGCCCCACTCGATCCGGGTGAGACTGTGGAAATCGACTGGCCGGTATATCCCGACTGGCGCCCCGGCTGCGGTTCCCTGTCTGCTGATCCGATCAATGCAACCCGGCTGCAGGCGGAGGTGGAGAACAGCCCGCTACGTGCCAGACGAATTGCCATCGCCGAACAGGATGACGTCCACGAGTTTATGTTCGATCAGGGCTTCAGCGACGGTCTGCCCCTGATCCCCCCGACACCGGAGCGGGTCATGCAGATGCTGGCCGGCACCCACCGCGACCCACAGGAACCGGTTGCCACCGTTCCGCCCAATATGGGAACGGCAACCGTCGAGAAAATAGCCATCAATGCGGTGATGGCCGGCTGTAAACCGGAATATCTGGTGGTTGTAATCGCCGCCCTCGAAGCGGCGTGCACCGACGAATTCAATATTCACGGCGTGATGGCCACCACCATGGGCGCTTCACCGGTCATGGTCATCAACGGACCGATTCGGCTGCGCATCGGAATGAACATGAAGATGAGCGCACTTGGTCAGGGTAATCGCGCCAATGCCAGCATCGGTCGCGCACTGCGTCTGGCCATCCGCAACATAGGTGGTGCAGAGCCCGGTGGCACCGAGCGATCAACCCTGGGTAACCCGATGAAATTCACCATGTGCTTTGCCGAGTGGGAGGAGCGTAATCCATGGCAACCGATGCACGTTGAAAGGGGATTCGAGCCCGAAGATTCCGTCGTTTCCCTGTTCGCCATGACCAGCGGACCGACCCTGATCGTCGATCAGACCTCCCGCAAGGCCGACCAGTTGGCTGGCAGTATCGCACTGGGCCTGGAGAGTGCCCACCATCCCCGCGCGCATATGGGGACCAATGTGGTGCTGGTGGTGTGTCCCGAACATATCGATACACTGATGCGCGACAACTATTCCAAGCAGGATCTGCGCAAACGGATACAGGAAGTCACCACGGTTCCCATGCGCAGCTTGGCGAGCGATGACATTTCCGGCGTCGGGCTGAACCCGGATCGTATGCAGGATCTTCCTGCGGATGTACTGGATCGACCCATGCCAAAATTCAGATCGGAAGAGGATATCCACATCGTGGTAGCTGGATCTGAAGCAGGCAAATTCTCAGCAGCGTTTCACGGCTGGGCTGTAGGCCCGATGGGCTCCATCCCTGTATCTCAGAAAATTGAGGAGGTTTAATAATGACAATTACTATTCTGGACCCAACTAACGAGCGTGTTCCGGTAGCCCGTTCGCTCGCCAGGCGCGAGGGGGAGCTGACAGGCAGTGTTGCCTTGTTAGATATTTCAAAACCGCGAGGCAACGTGCTGTTGGATCAACTGCAACAGCGTCTACAGGAGCGCTTGCCGAAGATCGACATCAATCGTTATGCCAAGCCCACCTTTGCTAAACCTGCGCCCGAAGATCTCAGGCGCGAAATCAAGCAGAACAATGGCTTCGTGATCGAGGCCCTGGCGGACTGAGGATCCTGTACCACGTGCAGTTTGCATGATACGGTATGGTTCGAGATTGAGGGAATTCCTTCCGTGGCGATCGCCTCTGAGCAGTTTGAGGACGCGGCAGCCACTCAGGCAAAGGCGCTGGGACTGGATGACGCACGCTGCACGTTTGTCGCTCACCCAATTCAGGATGCCAACGACGATGAAATGCGGCAAAAAGCCGATGCGGTCATTGACGAGGTGATCAAGGCGTTGACTGAGAATTGACCGCGCGCGTCCGGCCGATGAATCACCATGATCGAATGCTGGCGACGATCCAGGGCAAACCCACGGATCAGATTCCCTGGGCGCCACGGATGGACCTTTGGTACGTGGCCCAACGGGCCAGAGGAAGTCTGCCGGACGCGTTTGCAGGGCTGAACAGCGTCGAAATCGCGGAAATGATGGGGGTGTCGTGCCACGCGATGGGCGCGGACTACAGCAGGCCGGGTCGAGGCGAGACCTCGCTGCGCGGGTTCGGTCAGGATAACCACCGGGACTTTCCCTACCGGGTGGAACTGCGCGATATGCCCGTGGAAACGGACGACGACCCGGAAAACATGCGCACTCGAATCCGTACCCCTGCCGGCGAGGTATTTACCCATCTGCATCGAACCAGGCAGATGGCGATGGACGGCATTTCGCTGCCATTCTACAAGTCTCATGCAATCCACTCGGTCGACGACTTCGAGAAGGTCGCACAGATCTTCGAACACCTCGAGGTGATTCCCACACCCGAGGGATACCGGGACTTTCAACAGTATATCGGTGACCGCGGTATCGCTGTGGCACGAGGATCGGTCGGCGCGTCCCCGATACATCTGATGCTGCACGAGTTGATCGCCATGGATCAATTCTTCTACCTGCTGCAGGATGAACCCCGGGCGATGCATGAGTTGGCTGAGCGAATGACGCCCTTCTTCGAGGCAATTCTGGACGCTCTCCTGGCCAGCGATGCTGAAGTGATCTTCTGGGGGGCCAACTACGATCAGGATCTGACCTGGCCTTCTTTCTTCGAAGCGGAGATCGCCGCCTGGTTGAGAAAGGTGAGTGATCGGGCGCACGCCGCGGGGAAATTTCTGTTAACCCATACGGATGGTGAAAACAAAGATCTGCTGCCCTACTATCCAGCTTGCGGCATCGATGTGGCCGATTCGGTGTGTCCGGCACCGATGACCAAATGCACCCTTGAGGAACTGCGAACCGGGATGGGACCAACCACTACCATCTGGGGCGGGATCCCCTCTATATCCTTGTTGGATAACTCCATGAGCGATGCGGTGTTTGACGCTTATCTGGATGACGTGTTCGCTGCGCTCGGTACTGGTGACCATCTGATTCTTGGGGTTTCGGATAATGTGCCGCCGGACGTAAATATGGGGCGCCTGGAAGAGATTAAGAGGCGGGTAGAATCTTTTGGTCCGGTCGGTGCATCTTCCATAGCAACTTAGCCTGGATTGCTTCATCTCTGATACACAACAGATTCACCTGTTTGTTCGTGCTCGTATCTGCGGGTCCCTGAGACATGGGTGAGCGAGGTGGACGTTAAGCATCTCGAGAAGCTTAAGTGAGTGCCATCTCTTCCGGGCTTTTGTTGGTGGAAATGGGAGATAATGAACCTGAAAACTTCGGGATAAGCGGCGTGTATTACTGGATCCTTGCTGACCTAACGGTGATTCTCCACTTTGGGTTTGTCTGTTTTGTGGTGATTGGGGCGCTGCTGGCATTTCGTTGGCGCTGGATTGTCTTCGCGCACCTTCCTGCCGTGGTTTGGGGGGCACTGATTGAATACCAGGGGTGGGTGTGTCCACTCACTCCGCTGGAACAGCACTTTCGACGGATGGCAGGTCAGGAGGGCTATGCTGGCGGTTTCATTGAGTATTACCTGCTTCCCGTGTTGTATCCGGCCGGTCTCACCCGGGACGTGCAGATGGTTCTTGGCAGTCTCGTGATCGTCGTGAATATTCTGATCTATGTATGGCTGATAAAGCGCATTCGGAAAGACAGGCGTGTTTGATGCAGGCAAGGTGGCTGCTCTTGAAAAATCACAGCAGCGGATCCGGTCACAGTTACAGAGGATTTATTCAGGTTGGAGCTGCACATGAACCAGACAGTGACGACGTCCGAAGTTGAAGTAGTAGGGCTATCACCTCAGTCGGTACTTACCGTGCAAAGAGAGTCATCACCCCAGGATCTGGGTTCGCATCTGGCCGATGTCCTGCCAAGGGTTTACCAATACATTCTGGCGCAGGGCCAGCAACCCTCGGGCCGGCCCTTTATGCGCTATCTCGAAATGACCGACAAGTTTCTTATCGATGCAGGCATGGCTGTGATCAAGCCGTTGGACGGACAAGATGATATCAAACCGGGAGAGTTGCCCGGTGGTGTGGCCCTCACAACGCTGTTCACAGGCGAGGTACACCTGGTGGGTACCGCTTGGGAAGCCATTTTTGCATTCGCCCGAGAGGAAGGACTTGAGAAACGAGCGGCCGGCTGGGACGAATATGTTAACGACCCCGCCAGCGTATCCCCAAAACAAGTACAAACGAGACTCTATCTGCCGGTTTAGCTCAAGAGCCATCGCTTCCTCAATGTTCTTCTCCGTCTGAGAAACTATCAGCCGTTAGCAATTGCAAAAAACCGTGCTCCAGTTTGATTCCAGATAGGACCCTCCCGTGGTCCACCAATAGCCACCTTACGTGCAGCTGGTTGAGACATGGGATGGGGGTGTAGCTGGAGCGCCTTCGGAGCGCGGTGGAGCCATGGATGGCGGAGCCGTGATCCAGGTGCCCTGGGCCAGGGATGGCCCAGGGCAAGTAGCGTAAGCTACACCCCCATCCCATGTCTCAGGGACTTGCAGGTACAAACAACAATGAACATGCTACACCCCTGGCATTGATTGGAAATTCACGATAGATTAGTTTCTCAACAAGAATCACGTCCTATGACCGAATACGATAATCAGCCCATCAGACCTGCAGCAACTGTCATCATTGCACGAGACGCTTCCCCGCAGTATGAGATATTCATGCTGCGTCGAACCAATCAGGCGGTATTCGCCGGCGGCATGTATGTGTTCCCAGGCGGTCGAGTCGATCAGGAGGATCATTCCTCCGTGTATGACGAACACATTAAGGGTCCTTCTGAGGCCCAGCGCCCCCAACAAGATGCCTTGGGGGACGAGTGGCGGGGTTATTGGATCACCGGCGTGCGGGAAACGTTTGAAGAGGCTGGAATTCTGTTGGCGTACAATTCAGATGGCAATATCTGCGAGTATAACGACGATAACTGGCAGAGGTATCAGAACTACCGTAAGGCACTGCACGTCGGAGAGCTAACCCTGGCGCAGATCTGCGTTGAAGAGAAGATATCTCTCGCGATCGACCTTATTCACTTCTACAACCGCTGGATTACACCCAAAGGACGTCCGCGCCGATTCGACACACGCTTTTTCATCACCCAGGCGCCGCCGGCACAGACCGGTCTGCACGATGGTGCTGAGACGGTGGACAGTGCCTGGATTTCTCCCAACGATGCGCTTAAGCAAAGTGAAGGGGGCGATTTCGGGTTAATGGCAGTCACTCAGAAACAGTTAACCAGCCTGGCAGAATACGATTCGGTGAAGCACCTGATTGCAATGGCACGGGATAATCAGGCGTTTCCAACCTATCGGCCCGTACTTCCTGCTGGTACGTAAGAATTACATCGCAGCCACCATTTCCACGGAGAAGGACGCGAACTCTGTCAGATTCACTTGTCTTCACAGCGCTCACCGTAGGCTGGGATTCGTGCCGTGGCTCAGAATAGAAATACTGACTCGACAGATGATACTATCGACAGGTTAGATCAGATTTATCAAATCACAGGAAGTCGCTATGTCAAAACCACTGAAAGTCGGCTTGGTTGGCACCGGATCGATCGCACGGGCTCACCTGCCCGCATTCCAACAGTTTCCGGAAAGCGTTCAACTGACAGCAGTCTGTGATATTCGTGAAGAGGCCGCGCAACGATTTGCCGGGCAAGGTTTGGCCAAAGGCGCAAGTAACATCGCTGTATACACGGATTTGGAGAAGATGCTACAGCAGGGCGATATCGATGCAGTGGATATCTGTACCACGCATGATCAACACGGCCAGCAGGTCGTCGCCGCAGCAGAATCCGGCAAGCACGTTCTTCTTGAGAAACCGATGGGTATCAATATGGCCGAATGCCGTGAAATGCTGGCGGCAACAGATACAGCGGGCATCACGTTTATGGTTGCGCAGTGCTTGCGTTACCTTCCCCACTCCCAGATGCTCCGCCAGATGATCCAGGACGGTGAGTTTGGAGAGATCTGGGCATTACGCAGCGATAACTTTGCCGCGATGGTGCCGCCGCGATCCAAAGTGCCGCAGAGCGATTCTCCGCGCGCCTCAACCTGGTACTTAGACGGCAAACAAGCCGGCGGTGGTGCACTGATTTCCCAGGCGACCCATCATATCGACCTGTTTCGCTACTATATAGGAGAGGTCAAGCGAGTAACGGCCACATCATGGACGGATCATCCTTTGTTCATCAATGGTGCGGAAGAGAGTATGGCGGCAACCATGGAGTTTGAAAACGGAGCCGTTGCACAGCTCCTGTCCAGTTGGTCGAGTCGAACGCCCTGGAATCATCACTACTGGGTACTCGCCGAGCTTGGGTCCATCAGCAGCCGTTACATGCCGGGCTCGTCGGCAGCGGAACAGTACATCGGTCCTGTCGATGTATCGCTGCCGAAGCATGATGGCGAGCGGGGGGCGGCAACCTTTGTCCCGTTCGATGCCAGTGCGTCGGATCTACCCACCGACCAACCCTTCGTAAATGAGATTCTCCACTTTGCAGATTGCTGCCGTGACGGAGCAGAACCCATCAGCAGTGGAACGGATAATCTCGGAACCATGAAAGCGGTTCTGGGCATATACGAATCCGCAAAGACCGGCAAGCCGGTGGAATTGGCGGCCATATAACCGAGGCAGCTTCTCGACACGAAATCTATGGTGAATTGCCGCTTTAGAAGAGCTGGCATAGGTCAACAAGGGATTAACAATGCAGATCGAAGGCAAGATTGTAGTGATTACGGGCGGCGCAAGCGGCATTGGAGCGTCCTCGGCCAGAGCATTTAAAGGGCGTGGCGCCAAAGTTGTGGTCGCGGATATCAACGCTGACGGTGCCGCGCAAGTGGCGGCAGAGATCGACGGACTGGCCGTTACCTGTGACGTTGGTCGAGAGGACGACATCGTCGCACTGGTGGATAAAACCGTTGACACGTACGGTCCGATCGACATTTTCTTCAGCAATGCCGGGATCGGTTCCGGCGGCGATCCGCTGAGCGCAGAGCTTTCCGACTGGCAACATCTGTGGGAAGTCAATTTGATGGCTCACGTTTACGCCATCCGTGCCGTCTTGCCAACGATGCTGGAAAGGGCAGAAGGCTACCTGATCCACACTGCATCGATGGCCGGCATTTTGACATCACAGGGCGACCTCCCCTATGCGGTAACCAAGCATGCCCTGGTTGGGCTGGCTGAATGGATGTCGATTACCTATCACGGACACGGAATTCGAACGTCGCTGCTCGCCCCGTTGGGAGTACGTACACCCATGTTGGGTGATCCCAACGGTCCTCTGGCTACACATGCAGCAGGGCCAATCAAAGAGCCCGAAGAAGTGGCAGATATGGTGATTGATGCAGTGGAGTCAGAACGATTCCTGATTCTCACCGATCCCATCGCCGCAAAGTGGATGGGGAATAAGACCAGCGACCTGGAGCGCTGGCTGAACGGTATGCGCCGACTGCAACAGGCGGCGTTTGACTAGGGTCTTCCGGGTGGCTATTTCTTCAATGCCACCATTCGTCTCATGGAAATAAAGGGTCTGGTCATGTATCCAAACGGATAGCTGAACACGTGCACCAGCTTCGTGAAGGGGAAGTATGCAAAAAAGAGAAGTGCAAAGATGATGTGCAGTTTGTTGACTAGCGGTGCTCCTGCAATCATCGAAATATCCGGCTGTAATTTGAGAATGCTGGCCAGCCAGGGCCCAGCCGAATAAGAAACTCCAAAAACCAATTCCACGGCGGACTGATATAGCCCAAACCCACTGATGATGATCAGGAATAGAAGGACGATATAGTCATCGGGCGTACTCATGGCCCTCACCTGCGGGATGGCGATTCTGCGCACAAGCGCCCAGACTATTCCATAGAATAGGAGGATTCCACCGCCGAGCCCAGCCCAGCGGAATCCATCGACCCAGGAGGCGAGGCCGTATGCTCCTCCTACCAGTCCTACAACATGTGCAAAGAACAAGATGATGATTCCCCAGTGCAAGCACAAGGATGCAGGGCCGATGGAAGCACGACCAAAGAACCCGGACGAGCGGGTCGTCCACAGATAATCGCCTCGGGCCGTCCAGTCCCACTTACCTCTGTGTCCACTCATCATTCCGCTAAAGCCACGGTAAACTATGCCACCGAAGAACAGTATGATAGTTATGTAAACCAATCCGATGAAAAAGAAACTATCCGACATAGACTTTCACCTTATTCTCGTTGTTCTAATAAGTACTAAATGTTTACCACGTCTATCAATGATTGTGATTTCGTTTCGACTCTTACGATTTTTTCCAGCGCATCAAGAAGGTAGAGGTAGGGAGTCTCTAACTCCTCCAGCCGCGCACGCATCGGCGGCAGAAATGGCAAGAGATATTCCGTTAGGAGTTTTTCCCTCACTGGATCGTCATCTGAATCAACCGTCATCGAAAGGAATTCCAACATCAATGGCAGGTAGTCCGGCAGCTCCAATCCATTCGGCATCTGCCCGAAGTGTTTGTATATTCCACTTAGCTCGATCATGTATCCGTTTCGATCGGAAACGGCTGCATTGGCACACGTCTGGGGTTCTTCATAGCTATGACTCCCCAGATAGAGGGAACACTGTGGTTCCAATTCAAACAAGTCAATATAGTCAGTATCGGAAATAGTGTTTTCCTGAAGGAACCTGGAAAGCAATTGGGCACTCTCTTTGTCGATGCTTACCAACCTTCGCGCCATTTCTTCAGCATCGCTCTTGATTTCTTGCCGTTGCACATCATCTTCGGGCGGGCTGCACCACAACTCAGCTATGAGCGAATAGACATTTGACAATGTCTGCTTGCTGTCCGCACCACTCATATTAGTACTCATGTCGCTACTCATATTTCTTTTCGCCTGTGTGATACGCTTTGAAATAACTTTTGCGTCTCTTCATGGGAGACCACGGAGTCATATTCTCAAAACCGGCGACACCACGCTCAGTATATGGACTGATGTCTGCAGATTCGCGTTTTGTGGTGGGAACCACAAAGCGTTCGTTGTAAAAAGCCAGGGACAATCCCCGAACCATTGCATTTGCGTCCTCTACGCTCAATCCTACTTTGTCGAGTGGGGTCTGATCAGGCTCATTGTCCACCCTTATACTCCTCTGGTAGTGCCTTACCGCAAGTTGACGCAGCAACGCGGTCTTCACCACTTCCTCATTCCCGGCGCCAAACATGCTGGCGAGATACTTGAGGGGCAAACGGAATTTGTCCAGTTCATCCAGATCAAGAAGCGGACCTTTTGAGGGTTTATCCATGTCAAAGATATCGGTATCCGAGGGCGTGTCATTTCCTGCGCTGGTAGTTATGGGCGCCAACGGCGGAATATAAAACAGGGAAGGCAGTGTTCTGAATTCGGGATGCAGTGGCAGCGCTATTTTCCATTTCTTGACTATTTTGTAGACGGGCGAGTCTTGCGCTGCAGTGATCCAATCGTCACTGATGCCTTCTTGCTTAGCTCCTTTTATAACCTCCGGGTCAAATGGGTCCAGAATAAGGTCTCTCTGCGCTTCTACCAGATCTTTATCGTCGACTAATCCGGCTTCCTCAACCCGGTCCATATCATAGAAGATAACGCCAAACGAACGGATTTTTCCGACGCAGGAATGGAAACAGACGGGCGGCAAGCCTGATTCAATTCTCGGATAACAGAGAATGCATTTTTCCATCTTGCCGCTGGCCCAATTGTAATAGGGTTTCTTATAGGGGCAGGAAGAGATGCAATAGCGCCAGCTGCGGCACCTGGTCTGATCGATTAGAACGATCCCATCCTCCTCTCTCTTATAGGCGGCACCCGATGGACAGGCGCCCGCACAGCCGGGATTGAGGCAGTGATTGCAGATACGCGGAAGATAAAAGTAGAAGATGTCTCGGAACTTAAGCGTCGCTTCCTTTTCCTGTTCGCTCATTTCACTGAAATTCACGTCGTGCTTGCCGGTAATGTGGGCGCCACCGGCGTTGTCTTCCCAGTTCACACCCCAGTTGATGGGAACATCTTCTTCTTCCGTGACCATGGATTTAGGTCGTGCAACCGGTGGCTGTTTGTATTGTTTGGAAGAATGCAGGTCATCATAGGTGAACGTATAAACATCTCCATCACCGTAGTAATCTGCCATTTCAGGCATGTGAGGATTGAAGAAGAGATTGGAGAGCATGTAGGGCTTGCTACCATACTTGAGCTTCAGCCTATTGGCATCCCTCTCCCATCCTCCCTTCCACAATTCCTGGTCTTCCCATCGCTTCGGATAGCCGATCCCCGGTTTGGTTTCGACATTGTTCCACCACATGTATTCGGCACCTTCCCGATTGGTCCATACATTCTTGCAGGCAACCGTGCAGGTATTGCAGCCAATACACTTTTCCAGGTTGAAGGTCATGCTTAACTGTGCTTTTACTTTCATGGTTTTTGCTTAATCTGCTGGCTTATGTTGGTGGATGTTTCTCCAAGAGACTTAACTTAAGACGCTGGCAATTTGTCCAAGTCGCTTTCCTGATAAATCGGTTTATTCTCAACACCAAGGGGCATCTTGCGTATGATCACACCGTGATCTCGCTCAGACGGACTCGTTCCCCAATAGTTGATGTAATAGGAAAACTGCGCATACCCGCCAATCATCGTAGCTGGGTTCATCAGGATTCTCGTAGTAGCGTTGTTGTTACCACCACGCAGGTCGGAGCGATTGTGTTTCTTGGCAAGAGGTGAAAAGGGTACGTTTATATGCCGTTCCACCTGATGATAGGTGATCGCCATATTTCGCGGCACCTGGTGGCTTACCACCGCCCTGATCACTTCAATTCCGTTTTCGCAGAACATTTCCACCCAGTCGTTGTCCTGCACTTCAATGTCATCCGCATCGCCGGGATTGATCCAGACCGTGGGGCCACCGCGCGACATGTGCATCATCGGCCAATGGTCTCTGAAAGAGCTGTGAATCTGCCATTTACCATGGGGCGTGATAAAGCGGAATACCTTGGACTTGGGGCCTGCTTTTTCCATGTTGATGTCGCCGATCGCGACCATGTCCAAAGGCGGCTTATTGGTGGGCAGAGCTTCTCCCAATTCCCGGATGCCCTGGTGGTCATAATAGATTTCCTGCCTGCCGGAAAGGGTGTGCCACGGTTTCAGACGTTCGACGTTCATGGTCCAGGGACCGAAGGTCCTCTGCTTACCATCTTTGTCGTGCAGCATGGCACTCCACTGTGGCGTGGTATGAATTCTCCTCGGCTGTGAAATGATATCTTTGTAGTGAACTTTCCTGCCTTTGACTACTTCAACCATATCGGCAAGCGGAAGCCCTACTTTCTCTTCCATTTCCTTAAAGAACAGCCACGACAGACGTCCGTTAAGTTCAGGAGAAATCTGCAGGAGGAGTTCACAGAACTGCTCCGGCTTCTCAAAATAGACGCGCCCGTCTTTGACGTCCAAAGCTTCGTTGTGCTTAAGTTCTTCCTCTACGATCGGCGTCAGATCCGTATACTGCCCTTTGGAGCCATAGCCTTTCGGTTGACTGACCAGCGGACCCAGTGAGACCAGTTTCTCATATACTTTCGTGTAGTCCCGTTCCACCACGGAAATACTGGGGAATGTTTTACCTGCCACGGCTTCGGTATCACCATTGCGCCAATCCCTTATCTCTCCCAGGGGTTGGGCGAGTTGAGCGGGGCTGTCCATCCAGGTGGCATTGAACACGATATCTTTTACCGGTTCAGGAAAGTGTTTCAGAGACAATTCTGAGAACTTCTTAGCGAGCAGTTTAAACGCTTCCCAATCGTGCTTGGCTTCCCATGGCGGCTGCGTTGCTGGCGTTAACGGATGCACAAATGTGTGCATATCACCAAAGGTAACATCGTATTTTTCGTACCAGAACGCGGCCGGTAAGACCACATCGGCATAGTTGGCGGTAGAGTCCATGCGTATGTTCAGGTTTACCAGCAGGTCCAACTTGCCTGTGATTTCTTCATCATGCCATTCAATTTCATTCACCAGGTCTTTTGCCGGTTCTTCATCCCACATCACATTATTGTCTGCACCGAGCCAGTGCTTGAGTGCCAACTCATGCCCGCGCATACTGGTTCCTATCAGGTTGCCACGATACACCGTTACCATCTTCAGGTGGTTTTCCGGAGCATCTACATCATTGATAGCAAAATTCAGCTTGTTATCCTTGAACTGCTGCAGCACCCAATCTTTCACTTCATCATCATTTGTGCATCCTGCAGCGATGGCTTCTTTGTACAGCTCCATCGGATTCTTCTTGTCAACTTGCGGGAAGAACGGCAGCCATCCCAACCTGACGGCAAGGGAGTTCATGTCGGCAGCATGATTGAAAGAGGGAAGTTTCTTTGCTCCCGTCGCCCACTGGGTGTCAAGAGACATGTTGTCATATCTCCACTGGCCGGTATGGAAATACCACAAGGAGGTAGAGTTCATAAGCCGTGGTGGCCTGGACCAGTCGAGAGCGGCGCTGAGATTGACAAATGCAGCGTTTAAGCGTGTGTGCTGCGTGCCAACATAGTGATTGAAATTACCCCCGTTGACCCCGTTGCACCCACAGAGGGCCAGCATGACCGCTTCGTTGCGGTAATAAAGGGAAGCGCCATGGTAAAAGTGCTGCAGTCCCGGACCTGTTATAAACAGCGACTTGCCTTTTGTCTTTTCAGCATTTTCAGCGAATTCCCTGCCTATCTGAATGGCAAGCTCTCTACCGACACCCGTTTGCGCCTCCTGCCAGGCCGGTGTATATGGTTTCGGGTCGTTGTAGTCCACGGGATAATCACCGCCCAACCCTCTGGATACACCTGCCTGCGCCATGGTCAGGTCAAATGCGGTGGTTACCAGCAATTGCTTGCCATCTTTTGTTGTTACCTTTACGGCGGGTACTTCGCGCAAAACTTCTACTGCTTTCTGCCCTTTTCCTTCCGTCTGTCCGATGTTTATGCTGAACGTGTCGGTAAAGTCGCTAAACGAGACCATTGCTTTTTGGTCATCATCTTGCAGAAGCGTGAGAAGCGGATCGAAGTCCTCTTTGGTAACAGCGTTTTTCAGTTGCAGGTTCCAGTTGCCGGTTGGTTCCTCCTCCCACCTAAAGCCAATGGAGCCGGTAGGAATATGCAGTTTTCCCTGGCCATCGGTCATGATGAGTTTCCAATCGGCATTTTCTTCACCAGCATATTCTGCAATGTCGGACGCACGCAGAAACCGCCCCATCTGATAGTTGTCACCATCTTCATCCAGAACCACGAGGAACGGCAGATTGGTATATTGTTTTACATATTCGGTGAAGTAGGTCGTTTCCTTTTCAACATAGAACTCTTTCAGAATGACGTGGATACACGCCATAAGGAATGCGCCATCGCTTCCGGGTACGAGCGGAACCCACGTGTCAGCATATTTTGCCACGTCAGAATAGTTCGGTGAGAGCACCACTATTTTGGAGCCCCGGTATTTTGCTTCGGATAGGAAATGGGTGTCGGCAGTGCGGGTCATGTTTATGTTTGAACCGGCAACTACCCAGTAAGTGCCGAGGTACCAATCGGAACTTTCACAGTTTTCCGTTTGGTCACCAAACATGGAGGATGAAACATGGGGTAGGTCGTGATACCACTCATAGTAGCTGCAATAGATGCCACCGAGTAAGTTGTTGTACCGGTGCCCTGAAATGAAACTGAGAAGGCTCATTGCAGGAATAGGTGAAAAGTTAGCCATATGGTCGGCACCATAGGTCTTGATCGTGTAAATCTGGGCTGCCGCGACCAGTTCTACCGACTGTTCCCACGTAACCCTCTTCCAACCGGCTTTGCCTCGCGCAGATTTGTATTTCTTTGACTTCTCCTCGTCTTCAACGATGCTTCCATAGGCTTCAACAGGATCTTTGCCTTTGCTGATCTCTTCGGCATAGTAATCCCACAGCACTTTTCGCACGTATGGAAACTTGGGTCTTAACGGGCTGTAAGGATACCAGGAAGCCGTAACCCCCCTTTGACATCCTCTCGGTTCAACGTTTGGGATGTCAGGATCAATCTGCGGATAATCCGTCTTTTGAAGTTCCCAGCATATAAGCCCGTCTTTTACGAAGACCTCCCAACTGCAAGCCATGGAACAGTTGACGCCATGACCCGTTCTCACACTGTAGTCGTAGCTCCATCTTTTTCTGTAAAATTCCTCCCACGATCTGGAGTCTTCGCTTACGTTGAACCATTTGCTGCGATTATTCACGATGCTTCCTTTATTGATTTCTTTATCTATCTGACATCCACTTTCTTGTTTCCCACTCTGAGTCCGATCAAAGTGAGCCCAATCAACACTACGATACTGGTTAGTAAAGTAGGTACGTATTGAGAAGGAACGCCGGCCGCAACGACCTCTTGTTCTTCGGTACTTCTCAAATATGCTATTACAGCTACGACATCCTCATCGCTCAACCCCATGGGCACCATAGGCAAATTGTTCGATTCCTCTAGGAGCTGCATTACGATCGGATCCTTTTCCGCAATCATCTGATCCGGCACCTTAATTTGCCGTATGAGCCAGCTTTCTTCCCGGCGCGAAGTTACGCCGGCCAGATCAGGCCCCAACATTTTCTTACCTATGGTGTGGCAAGCGGTGCATTTTTCTTTGAAGATATTCTCTCCATCAAGTGCAGATTGAGAAAACGCACCGGAGCTAACCAGAAACATGACTATTGCTGTCGGAAAGATCTTCTTTATAGGGAATATCATAACGATTGATTTCTGTTATTTATAATTGAGGAAGACCAATAATGCAGAGAACGCATTAGATGAGTTTCTGGTCTTAGCAGGGCTGAGCTGATTGGATACAATGATGTCAAGGGCACAGTTTCATCTGTCTTATTGTTCTCTGTTCTAAGTACACACCGCACGTCTACGATTTTGAGACTGCGACGGGGTGTGCATTCATTCTTTTGCAGTACACCACACTTTATATTTCATATCTCTTTGCAGAACATTGACGCTGATCAATAAAACGGGACTAATCAGTCTGCTCCTCGTCATACGCTACTGCAGATGGCCACCTAGGGATTCTTGACGTAGGCGTTGGGTCTCATATAGAACCACCAGTTCAGCACAAGACATATGGCGTAAAACACGGCAAATCCATACAGAGCATATTCCGGCGTCGTGAGATTGATCTGCTCGCCAAACACCTTGGGTACGATAAAGGGTAAGCGCTCGACGATCGCACGTTGACATCAATCATCCAGCGTGGCTGGCAGGATGTTATATGGCAGGAGCGTGTGAAGATCATCTGGCTCCGTTGTTGGCAGTTCGGTCAGCACATGTGTCAGATAGTGCCAGGGCTCATGCCCCGCTCGCTTTGCCGTTTCTATCAATGAGTAGATAGCGGCACTCGATTCTGCACCAGCCTGACTGTCCGAGAACAACCAGTTCTTCCTGCCCACCACAAACGGCCGGATAGCATTCTCACAAGCGTTGTTGTCTATCGGCAAACGACCGTCACCGACATAGCGGATCAGGCGAGGCCATTCACTGTCCAGATATTTCAGTGCTTTACCAAGGGTGGTTTTAGGGGCTACCTGGTCCAGGGACTGGTCTAGCCAATCTCGCATCTTGTCGAGGATCGGACCGGCCCTGGCTTCACGGATCTGCTGTCTTTCGTCCGGTGGTTTTTCGCGGATGTGCCTTTCGATTGCATAGATTTTTTGTATTTCATTCAATGCCATCTGTACTTTGCCTGATCCTTTCGATTTGCCTTGGATCTTCTCTGCTTCCTTGAACTTGCGGCGCGCGTGCGCCCAGCAGCCGAGGCCAGTGATGTCGTGACTGGTTACAGCATGATAACCCGCATAGCCATCGGTCATCAGATACCCTTTAAATTCCTTTAACAACCTGGTCGGTACCTGGCCACCACGAGATGGATCATAATTAAACAACACAATCGGATGATCTGTCATACCGCCCATCCGCACCCACATATATGATTGGCTTTGCGCCTTCCTGCCCGGTTCCTTCAATACCTGCACCGGGGTCTCATCCATATGGATCACACTGCCTTCCAGCAGAGCTTCCTCCAGTAACGCGATGATTGGACCCAGCGCCTTGCCAACCTGGATCATCCAGAAAGCCAGTGTGGCGCGGGAGAGTTCCACTCCAATCCGTTTAAACATCTGTTCCTGGCGATACAACGGCAAGGCGTCGGCATACTTGCTGATGGCGATATAGGATAGAAGGCTGGCAGTGGCCATACTCTTCGGTATGAGCTGTGCTGGTAACGGAGCTGTTTTGACTCCTGTTTCGCAAGCACGACAACCGTATTTGATACGGATGTTGCGGATTACTCGAAACTTCGCCGGTACGATCTCCAGCTGCTCTGAGACTTCTTCACCAATCTTGTGCAGGGCATGGCCATCCGTTACACAAACCTTGTCTGCCTCGTCCAGATCGTGAATCACCTCAATGCGCGGCAGGTGTTCGGGTAACGGTTTGCGACCCCGCACTTTGCGTTGATGGGATGCCACGTCAATGACTTCAGAAGCATCATCGGATGCTGTTGTATCGGATTCCTGTTCAATCAATTCTTCCGATTCATCAAACAGTTCATGCTGCCCGGGATTCTTCTCACTGCGGTTACCAAAGCGTCGATACAGAGCCAGGTTGAGTTGTTCTTGCAGGTAGCGAAGTTCCGTTGCCTGGCTGATGATCAGTTGCTGAAGCGTCTCAGTATCTTCTGGCAGATTATGGATATCTATGCTTTCCATGTGCCGCTATTATACCACAGATACACCATCCCTGACGACATATATAAGGGGTAAGTGGAAGATATCTACTTAGGTAACGGCTGTGTATTGCTGTGGGACATCCGCCATTAAGTAATTGAGATTAAAACCGTCAAGCAGCCAGTTCAGTTGTTGTCCGGTGAGTGTGACGATGTCTTCTTCGAGAAGCTTTGGCCAGTGAAACTGTTTCTGTTCGAGACGCTTGTAGTAGAGACAGAAGCCATTGTCTTCCCAGAAGAGGATCTTCAGTCGATTACGTCGTTTATTGATAAACACATAAAGCTGTTTTGAGAATGGACTGTGTTGCATGCCCTGCTCGACGATGACCGCAAGGCCATTGATGGATTTTCTGAAGTCAACGGGCTGACGGTGAAGAAACACCTCTGGCAGGTGGGGGTCAGGACGCATTATTCAAACCCAGGAGTGATTGTAGCCAGGACACATCCGTACCCACGGCACATTCAATCACGACACCACCTGGATGTATCAAGCGAACAGGGATCTGTAGCCCTTTCATGTGCACCGGGACAAAACTACGTCGCCCAGAAGATGTGCTGGGATAGAATTTGTTCTTCCAATAAGTGAAACGGACGATCGGCAGTTCATGTTGCCTGGCATATTCGCGCTGAGACATCGCTGTAGCACGCCAGGCATCGATATGCCGCTTCCAAAATGTGCCTCTCGTCAACTCATCATCTGGCAAGGGTGCTGAATCGTCGTTATCCTGTAACTCCATCGGCATGACCTCCTGGGAAAATGTCTCAGGATAATGATTGCCAACGAGAATATTAATGTGGGTTTCGTAGAGCGCTTACACTAAAAGGGTGCCT
>Ga0187827_10002193_pt1 | contig 27068 bp, 48 predicted proteins | sample ETNtaG_39_FD_167969 | JGI IMG/M metagenome (GOLD analysis project Ga0187827, IMG submission 167969) | Marine microbial and viral communities from oxygen minimum zone, Eastern Pacific Ocean - ETNP2014_SV_150_PacBio MetaG (Illumina Assembly) | ecosystem: Environmental > Aquatic > Marine > Hypoxic... | reverse complement strand
GAGTGCATCAAGTGAGTAGTATACTACGCAATGCTTAAAGCAATAGGATACTTCGCCATTGGTCTATTCGCAGGGCTAACAGTTGCTGAATTGATGAAGGATGCAAAGCCCATAGAAAAGATAGCTATCTATGATGGGTATATAGTGCGGTACAATTATCCTCACTATTATAGATATAGAAACGATAGCAGAATGATATATGGTTACAGACCATTAGAAGTTCGCCAGTATACGACAGTTAGAGGTGGCAGTAGTGGTGGCGGTAAAGAGGTTAGTGGGACTACCCACACAGGAACTGTGAGAAAAGATTTACCTGAGAGAAGGAAAACTTGGGGGAATAAATATTGATGTTAGAATTTACAATCATCCTTTTTTGGACTACCCTTTTGATAGGGTCGGCTACATTAATCGCTAACCATTATGATAAAAATGGATAAAGCGGATAATAAGTGGAGGACAGGGGTTAACTCCAGATTGGAAGAGCTTACAATATTGGGCGCAAAGCAAAATAGTGACATTCATTATATTAAAGATACTGTAGATGAAATTAAAGTTTTAGTAAGGGAACAGAATGGTAGGGTTCGTTTGTTGGAACAGCAAACTACGGCGATTAAAGCTGTCGGTTCGTTAATAGCTGTTGTATTTTCCGGCTTCATTGGGTGGCTTTTTAAGATAAACTGAAAGGGATGTCATGGCAGATTGGATAGTAGTTAATTGGGAGTGGGTTCTTTTAGGATTCATGGTTTGCGAAAAGTTAGTTAAGATTTCTCCGACAAAGGCAGATGATATATTGCTAGATGTTGTGTGGGGTGGAATTAAGAAGCTAGTGAAGAAGGATTAGACATGCTTAAAAAACTTATTAGGTCGTTAGTCCGAAAACATGGAATGAAGGGGCTTTTAATAAAAGTTGGAGACTGGGCAGTCGCCAGTTCCCCCGGTAAGGACGACGATAAGGTTTGGAATGATGTAGTAAAGCCGTTTATAAAAGGAAACTTTTAAATATAAACAATGTCTAATCGCCTCAACAGGTGGGGGGCTAAAGAAAGAATACGGGCTGGCGACCTTCTATCGGAGGGGTATTCTTATGAAGCTACCGCAAAAATACTTACTGACGAATTTGGCTACGTTAGGACAAGGGGGCAAGTTCGCTCTCAGTGTAGGATGGGACATGTAGATATTGTAAGACCGGAGGGTCTTCCCATGATTTCAATATCAAACGTTGATTACATGTTTGAGCGCGAAAATCAGGAGGAGGCAAGACCAATAGAGGAGCTTCTCGCTGAGCGCGTAAGAAAATACTCAGTAAAAAAGACGAACAACGAGTACAGGCGTTTAATAAATATAAAGATAAAAATTGATGGGCCAATCGCCATAGCCCACTTCGGAGACCCTCACGTAGATGATGATGGGACTGATTTGTCTCAACTATTTCGAGATGCTAATACCGTCAACAATACCGAGGGCATGTTTGCTGGCAATGTTGGTGATATGCAAAATAACTGGGTTGGTCGGCTTACACATTTATGGTCTGCCCAAAGCACAAGTGCAAAAGAAGCTTGGAAACTCACAGAGTATTTCGTGAATAGCGTTCGTTGGCTCTATTTGATAGCAGGGAACCACGATTGTTGGAGTGGCAATGGTGACCCGCTAGAATGGATAATGCGAGGACAGGGTGGCGTTTTTGAAAAACACGGTGCGAGAATAAATTTAATTTTTCCTAATAAGCGGGAAGTCAGAATAAACTCTAGACATAATTTCCAAGGACACAGTATGTGGAACACGGCTCATGGCGTAGCTAAAGCAGTACAAACGGGCTGGCGCGACCACATTCTCACCTGCGGGCATACTCATGTTAGCGGGTATCAGGTTCTAAAAGACCCGTCGTCAGGGCTTATTAGCCACGCTATAAGATGTGCTAGTTATAAAATGTTCGATAGATATGCAGAAGAGAAGGGACTCCCAGACCAAAATGTATTTAATTGCCCTGTTACAATCATTGACCCAAGCTATGAAGATGACGATAACCGGCTTGTTACAACGCTATTCGACCCTCAAGAGGGGGCAGAATATCTCACATGGAAGAGGAAAAAATATGCCAGTAATAAAACAACAAATTGAAACTCTAATACAGAGGGTTTTAGAAAAAGCTAAGTTGAGTAGCGAGCAAGCCGTTGAGCTGCTACTCCACACTGGTGCTGTCGAGAGCAATTACGGTGCTATAAAACAACACCCAAAGGGGCCAGCTACTTCATTTTGGCAGGTTGAGCCTTTTACGGCTTGTGATATTTGGAAAAATTACTTAGTTTACAGGACATCGCTTAGGACGAAAATCGTTAAAGCAAGCAATCTTCCTGAAAAATATATGGATGAGCTTCCGTCGATTGAAGACTGCGAAGAATTACTGCATACTAACTTGGCATTTGCAATATTAATGGCTAGATTGGTTTATCGAAGAATACCAAAGGCACTCCCAAACGTGGGCGACTTAAATGCTCAAGCTAAGTATTGGTTAAAATATTATAACGCAGGAGGAAAGGGGACGGAGTCTAAGTTTTTGTACGCTAATATGTAGTTATATATATCTATTTTATATTTTTTTATATTTTACTTGCTTTATATATCTAAATCGCCTTATACTCCACCATACACCTTTAAACAATGGGAGCATAATGCAAGAATTCTTAACACCAAAACAAGTATCTACCTTTCTTCAAGTTACGGAGGACACTGTTAGAAAATGGGCGCGACAGGGGAAAATAGAGGGAGTTGTAAAATTCGGTCATAAGACCGTGAGGATTCCTAGAGAATCTATTACAAAATTCCTCGAAAAGCACTCACACGGCCCATACAAGTACAAGTGAGGCCCCAAGCTGTAGCGACCCCCTATATATTATTAATCATTCTTGAACGCTAAGTGAAAGAATGATTAATAATAATAAAAGGGAGAATAAATGTGGCAAAAAGCAAATCGTATTTCAAAAAATATGGCATTCGCACTGCGCCTAGGCCTCGTAAGGGGTTTAAGTTCCTCGGCTCTTGCCCTGTTGGTACTCTATTCACAGTACCTAGCATTAGCTTGGAGGGGATATTATTATCGCCTAGCGTTGGCAGTTGTCAAGTCCTTCTTAAAAATCGTCCAAAGATTACAAAAATGGGAGAAATTATCGGTCACGAAGACAAGCGAACCACAATCGCATCGGAGACTCAAGTAATTGTTAATGGACAAGCTAACAATTCACACCTCGGACGAAAACGAAAGGCGAAGAGTAATAGAAAAGATAGTATCTCTGCTAGAAAGGATGACCGTCTCTTACGAATGGCAGGGAAAGAAAAAACCAAGCGAAGAAGAAAGCGGAAAGTGTCAAAACTGCGGTAAACCATCGGGGATAATGAATCCGTATTGTGAGGAGTGTCTTAGATTAAATATAGGAGAAGTTTATTATGGAGATTAATAGCCAAGAATTGGAAGAATTTGAGGGCGTTGAATTATCGGAAGACAATTCTGTCCGAGCAGACAGAATGCTTTGGAAAATTAGAAAGCTAGAAGAAGATATTTACTCCTACGAGGAGAAAAAATCAGAGACCAACGAGTTCTATGACCTGTTGATTGGTAAAAAGCAAGAACAAATCGACCACAGGAAGGCTCTTTTAAAAACGCACTTAGAAGGCACAGGGGAAAAGACCGCAAAATTTTCTAGCGGTGTTTTGAGAATGCGTAAAAGAGAGCGCATTAATTGGTCTAGCGACGATGAATTGTTACAGTTCAGTTACGCTAATAAAATTGATACAAAGATTACGGAAAAGCCTGTAAAGAAAAGCATTATAAAATATGCTAAAGAGACCGGAGATTTCCCAAGTGGGGTAACCGTCGAGTCTATTGAGGACTTTAGCTACACAACACACAAAGTAACAACGGAGGATTAAATGCCTGTAAAAATATATGGAAGAGAGTATAAAACCGTCGCTGAGAGACTTGACGAACTCTGTAAATCCGGAAAAGAATATTCATTAAACACGGAGATAATTAGTTGGGAGAACGGTATCATCATTATGAAAGCCACCCTTCAAATTGGTGAGAACACCTACACTGGGCATGCTTATGAGGTCGAGGGTTCTAGTCAGATTAATACGACTAGCGCCCTAGAAAACGCAGAGACTAGTTGTATCGGTAGAAGTTTAGCAAGTGCCGGAATGGGTGGAAGCGAGTTTGCTTCAGCAGATGAGCTAGCAAACGCGTTAGGACAGCAACACCATTCTAGCGCCAACGCAATAACTTCTGGCAACACCACATTTACTGGGTCAACTAAAGTCAGGTGGAGTGAAGAGAGTAGAACATCTAAAATAGCCTTTGGTAAGTACAAAGGAATGCGTTGGTCGGAGCTTTCGTTTAACTACGTTGAGTGGGTAGCAACCAAATCTAGCTTGGGCGACGAGTTTAAGGACTTCGCATCAGCAGAGCTTGAGCATAGAAACGAGGCTCTTGAAGGTATGAAAGCTGAAACGGTAGTAGGGAAGGTTATTGGGGTGGACGACCCTGTTGCTTACAATGAAGCAGTCGAAAAAAACAGACAAGACATGGTCGACAAAGCTAAGGCAAGAAACCGGACTGACGATGCTATGGAACAAGTTGACGGACTGATTGGAGACCTCAAGAAAGCCGGGAAACCCACCAAAGCTAAAAAGGTCTCAAAGAAGAACAAATATACAAAAGACTATGCTGAGAAGGTGGTCGCAAAGCTAGAAAAGAAGAGCGAAGAAAAGGTCAAGAAGACTAAAGCCCCAACACCCGAACCTGAGCAATTAAGTTGGGATGAGATAAAGGAAGAGTCGGCAAAAACATTAGATGGTTAGGCATTACATTAAACACAAGGGCGGAGACCCCCGGAATCATTCGTGGGTAGAAGTCGGGGAGGAACAATTCCGTCAGGCAAAAGACAAGGAGTTTTTCAAAAAGGAACTAGCTATAGAGCTAGGCGAAGACCCAACAAGGAGGCGGTCGTATGATGGAAAAAGCAATATTCATAAAAAGCGGTAGGGCGGTTGGTACTGTAAAGGGGGATGTTTTTTATAAAAAAATGAGCAGTAAAAAACACTTCCTAAGGAAACCACCTGCAATATCTTTTGATGAGGGGTCTCTCAAAAAAGCCTTTGACTATGGGGCAAAGAAGATAGTAATTCACGACAAGGACACAGGGAAGAATTATCTCGCCAATTTTGAGACGGTTTATGAAAAAGGATTTGAGGTTAATAGGGGTTTTGGTAGGCAGATTGCCTTGCCACTAGCCTTTTGGAACGTAGAGGAAGATGCGCAAGAAACACTTGCGCTTTAATAACAACAACACGAAAGGAGAAGTCTATGGCTTTTCTAACTGATGCTAGCAAACTAAAATTTGCTAAAAGAGGTCGGAGTAAATATGGTTGGCTGAAGGAATTAGAGATTGGACAGGCTAAGGTATTTAAGTCCAACACTAAAAAGAGAGAAATGAGCCTTCGTCATGCAGTCTACACCTTCAATAATAGAGGTGGGAATAGACTGAGTGTTCGGAAACTCTCTAATGGCAACCTAGCCGTTATCCGTAAATCGTAGAGATTAGCCTTGCACCCATCTAAAGCAAAGGGGAATAGGCTTGAGCGACAAGTCGTGCAGACCCTTCGAGAGTTAGGTCTGCACGCTACTCGTTGTTGGGGTAGCGACGGAAGGAGCATGGGACTGCCGGAAGAGGTAGATGTCGTGTTAGATTCCAACGACCTACGCATAACGCTACAAGTCAAGTCTAGAAAAAAGTTAGGAAAATTGGTCAAGCCCAACACCGAGGTCGTTGACTGTCAAGTAATAAAAGAAGACAGGGGAAATATATTCTTTGTCATGGAAATTAACAAATTCGTGGAGATACTAAAGCATGAACATTGAAAAGTATGATACAACAATCTTGCAATCGAAGACTTGCGCTAACATCGTAGTTAGCATAAAGTCTTTGTTGAGAATTGTAGGTAAAAGCGACATTAAACACACTGTAAACGACAAGAAGGTCTTAAAAGTATCAAGAAATATCGTAAGAAAACAAAGACAGGCTAGCAATAGGATGAAGTCAATTCACGAAAAACACCGCAAGGCTCAACTGAAGAAAGATGAGAACAAGCGACTAAAGGAAAATGACGCGATTCCCAAAAGTTAGCATTGGGGACAAGATTTCCTGTGTCTTAGGCATTGATAAGGGCGGTTGGGAAACTAACGGACACGGTGTCGTTGTGGGTATCTCAGATGATGGAGATACGGTGTTTGCAAGGGTGAACAACAAGTATGTTTCTATAAAAAGAGGGGAAGTAACGGTAATAAAGGAGGAGAGGGATGAGTAAAGCACCGGCATTTCAATTTTATGCGGGGGATTTTCTAAGCGACCTAAAGGTTGCAAGCATGAATATGGAAGAGAGGGGGATTTACATAACATTATTAGCTTATTCGTGGCTAGAAAACGGGCTACCTGCTGACCCTGAAAAGCTAGCACGTCTCTGTGGAAATCCGGAGAGCTGGGAGTCTAGCTGGCTGACGGTTAGCGAGTGTTTTTTTCTAGCAGATGACGGAAAGCTGTATAACCCTAAAATGGAAGAGATTAGGGGAGAGCTAGAGTCCTACAGGAATAAAATGAGAAAAGCGGGTAAGCTAGGAGCAGAAATACGTTGGAATAATAGCGAGGCTAAGGCCAAGTTAAAGCAAAGCTATAGCTCTTCTACTTCTACTTCAACTTCTACTTCAACTTCTACTAAGAAGAAGGACGACCCCACACCCTACAAGGGAATAGTTGATAGATTTAATGATACTTGTGGAGATTATTTGCCTAAAGTTACGAAGGTTACGGAGTCGAGAAAGCGACAGATGAGGAAACTGTGGCGTGATGTTGAAGGTGATTTTTCTGGTTTCTTCGACAAGGTAGCTAGTTCGGACTTCCTGTGTGGTACAGGAGAAAAGAGTGACTGGAAAGCTAACTTTGATTGGGTAATTAAAGAGTCTAACAGGATAAAAATACTGGAAGGTGTTTACGACAATAAGAAAACCGTTGTTAGGAAGGCAACAAAAAGTTCTGTAATTTGCACTACTTGTGGGCATAAATTTCATTCAAAGGAAGAGCAGTTATCTAGAGTAAAGTGTTCTAAGTGTAACGAATATGGAATCGTCCATCAAAATGAGTATCAATATTTTAAGCAACCTAATTAATAATAAATTCAGAGATAAGTGTCTATTTTAAATCACTATTATGTTGAATCTATCAAATCGAAGGAGACTCACGATTGGTTACTTAATAAGCATTATGCCAAAAGGATTCCACCAATCACCTATGCCTTTGGTATCTTTGATAGAACAAATTGTTTACAAGGGGTTATAACATTTGGGACTCCTGTTAGCAGTACCTTGAGGAATTTATGGCATAATCAATTTAAATTGATGGAACTAAACAGGCTTGTTGTAAATGAAGGGTTAGAAAAGAATGTATTAAGTTTTTTTCTATCCACTAGCCTAAAGCGGTTACCAAATCCGCTTGTATTAGTGAGCTATGCGGATTCATCTCAAAATCACCACGGCTACATTTACCAAGCAACAAATTGGATTTATACAGGATTAAGCATCCCATTTAAAGACGTTGCAGTAATGGGGATGGAAAATATGCACCATTCAACCATTGAAGACTTAGCGAGAGGTAGGGAGAATAAAATGGAATTATTGAAAAAAATGTTTGGGGATAGGCTGTATCGTATTGATAGACCACGGAAGCATAGATACTTCTATTTATTGGGAAGTAAGAAAGAAAAACGGGAGATGAATTCAATGTTTCCATATAAAAAAATGCCCTACCCAAAGGGAGATAATAAAAGGTATGATTCAAGTTATGTACCACTTAATCAAGAAAAATTATTTAACATTTGAAGAACTCGGGCGTGATTATTGAAAAAGTTAGTCTTTGTTGGCAAGGAATAACAACTACTCAAAGGTATGTGGTAGCTTGTTATTTTTACATAGGTTAGATGGTTTTCATGCCCGACAAATTTTTGCAGGGAAAGTCGGAGTAGGGACAACATGACCAAGCTAAAAGCTAGCATCACGACGGCGCAGCCCAAGTTAGCACCGAACACGCGGGAGCAAAACACGCGGGAGCAAAAAAAGGCCAAACTTCAGAAGATTGTTGACTCTAGTTTAATGAAACATGGGATAGATAGCCCAAGATTAGCAATCGAAGTAGCGAAAGAAATAGGAATAGAGTTAATAATTAGGTAATTTTCAATGACTTCTCTTTCGTGTTTTGGAAGTTATTTACTACCCCTCATAGTGTGGTTGTGATACAAAAAAGGGCGACCCAGTTTTACTGTGGTCGCCCTTTCTCCCCTTACGGAAGTGGTTCTTCTAGCTTGTGCTAAGCGGTGAACATCAAGCCTCTCCGCCACCCTCTCCTGCATCAGCTTGTAATTCCGCCAACGCTTTTGCTATCTGCGGTATTGTTCCTAGTCTAAAAGCTACGCCCTTCTTGGTTGGCACTAGGTCTCCGGTTGTTTTGTCGGTAGTCCAAAGCCTTATCTGTCCGAAGGTGTTGCCGTTAACAACGTCTTTAGTTACTTTTAATACAGACTTCGTGCCTGTCTTTATTTCTGCATAAGTCATTATTATGACTCCTTTCTTTCTTTTTTTAAGTCCAAACTGCCTTATCAGACAGTATTATAGCATTCCCAACAATAACATCTATATATCCACCGCCAACCCCATCTGTGTTGGTTAATATCCAATGCTGAGTTGCCCTTTTGTTGACCTTCCAATGCTCCCTATCCATTAACTTGCCTTCCTCGTCTATAAGGATTTGGCTACCGCCTTCACATTGGATTAGTTCAACTGTACGACATCCAATTATGTCGTAGGCTTCTGTTAGGGTCGGGGGTTTATCTGAAATATAGGTCGTGCTAGCCTGTTCTTCTATCTTCGCTATTACTAAGTTATCATAGTCTAATAGAAAAGGCTTTTGTTCGTCAAACTCTTCCTCAGCATCTTCCTCTGATTCAGCATCTATATAGAAGAGCATCGGTTCAATAGTAATGATAAATGTCTTTTTTTCAGTCATTTTATTCTCCTTTAATGAATCGGGGGAGCAGGGAAATACAAAAACCCACTCCCCCTCGGTGTACGGTGGAAACCAAACCCGCCTAAAAAGGCGAGGAAACAAAAAACCACCGCACTAAATTATTTTATTATTATTTTATTAGGGTGGCTCCAGAAGTATATACTAGCAGTAGAGTCGAATCTTTAATCGTTACTCTCTAGCCACCCTAATATTATTTTATTAGATTTTCTTCCAAGATTTCACACTCCCCCTTCAGTTCTAAAATAGTCTTATCAATCAAGGAACATATATCATCAAGTTCTTGTGGTTGTGATACAAAATTTGTTGACATATCACCAACTAACTTACGAACAGTAGCCAAGGCGGAGACGGTGGAAACTAGCATATTCTTAGTAGCGTCAGACATCTTAGCAATCCTTTTCATGTCTGAATTAATGCGCTCAAGTTCTCTAACAAGGTCTTTTGGTGCTTTGGTACTCATGATTCGGGCATCTCCGATGGGTAGTCAATCTCGCTTGAATCGGCTTCGTTTCTCATAACACTCTTCCTCATTTCAACCACCATGCTATCCATAACCTTTTCGGCTTCGTAGGTTCTATCCACAATCCTTACAATGCTACCTTCCCTTCCGTCTTCTTCTTTGTGCTGAGAAATAATTATGCTATGTTCGTCGTCTAGCAACCCACATTGTTCTGCCATGCCATCAACATTAAACTGCCAATAGATTCCACCAACGAACCCTCTAGCGCCACCATGAGTACTCATCAAGAATTTCTTGAAATTAATTGCAAAGAATGAGAACGCCCTCACCCTTTGGTCAAAACCGCTCACTTGCCTTATGGAGTCTAGAAATAGCTCTGTTACCAACGATAACATATCAGAAACCTCGTTTCCTACTGAGCCATTACTCTCAAACAGAGCCTTCATTTCGCTTTTGTTTTTTTCTGTCATTTTGTTTCCTTAATTAATAGGTTTTTAATATTTATATCTATACTTCGTATAGAGATATAAATATATAAAATCCTATTGATGTTGCTTTTCCTTCTTGCCCTCAATCTTTTCCACCAACATATTCATAGCTTTGTGTACCCTCTCCAACTCCTCCCCGATTTTATCCCAATCTTTTTTTGTTAAACCCGCCCTCACAGATGAATCTTCCAATATAGCTAAGGCCGACCTCATTTCGTTGGCTATTATTTTTAATTCGGTTTCTAGTTTCATTTTATTATCTCTTTCTTTTTCATAGGCCCATTCTAGGACATCACCATAGACATCTTCTTCCTTCTCGTAGAAGACTTTTGGGTCGAGACCGTCTCGAATCACCTCACTGACGGCAACATCCGACAAATTGTAGCACCATTCACAATCTAGCACCTTCCCTTGCAACCCGCAAGAGTCAATAAATCTGTAGTCTTTACGAGAAACATCGTGTTTTCTACAAATTTCACATTTTTTATTAGTATCTGTCATGTTCTTCCTCCAATTCTAGGACATCACCATAGACATCTTTAAATGTTGCTGAAAACCTAGAGCCATCCTCATTCTTGTCGAATAATGCTTGCATAAGCCAAACAATTTCTCCGATAGGGTCGTCGCAACTATAGTGAACCCACTTGGCTATCTGTTTGTATTCTTCGTCGCGCTCTTCTTTTTCTTCGTCTCTTTCTACCCAACACTTAGAATCTATGCTAAGGTGTGGGTCTTTTTCTCTGTCAGAACTTTCTACTGTTGTGAATTTAACAGTCATCGCTTTCTCCTTCTATTTTCTATTTTTTGGTAGAATCTTCCAACGAAGAATCCTATCACCAACATTAATACATCAATTCCGTTTATCGTTCCCATATAGTCAATCACAAATACACCTCCCATCGCAGTAATCACAGTGATTATACACTTTTGACTCAACACTACAAGGGGGCAATAGGTCGTTTGCTTCTGCTTCTTCAAACAGAACAAGAATTGTGTCCTTGTCTTTTTCGCTATGAACTGTAACTATAATGTCAATTTCCACTATTCGCTCTCCTCTGTTAAATTAGCAAAATCTTCTTCACTTATTCCTGTTACCGGATAACGGTTGTCATCTTCAAATCCATTATCTACTGCAATAATAATTGAAAATCCTTTTGGTCGTTTCATTTTTTTTAATTCAAGAACAAAAAACCTCTGACCTTTGGAAAGTATCATGCCTTTACAATCGGTTATATCTGCAGTCGCTTTCCTGACTCCAACCTTTTTGAATCCTTTGGGTATTCCTATCATATTTCATTATCTCCTATTCTTCTTCTTCTCTGTAAATTGCGTAGTAATCAGCTTTTTGACTCCCCAGACACCGTGTTGCAATCAAGGTTTTCCATTCTTTTTCCCATAGCCGACTCACTTCACTTTTTAACCAATTCAGGTCGGAATTGGGCAACCACTTTGTTATTCTACATTTATCGTCCATTTTCATTGTCTCCTTATTCTCGTTATTGTTAATCCCAAGGCTCTACTCTCCACCGCCCAATAATCTTTTGAACTATTGAGCGTATTTTAAGTCTTTTTGTCAGCCGAAGTGCTGACTTGAGCCACTCGTCGGGGTCTCCATCACCCCAAGGCGGTCTGCCCCTTCCCGTAGCTTTAACTTCTAGCTTTAAATCTTGCTTTTGGTTTTGTTCTATTTTCATTTTAGAGAAACGACCTCTTAACTTTTTCATTTTAGAGAAACGACCTCTTCTCGACTAGGTCTTTTATTACTCCTTCAAAAAAGTCCATCTTCTGTTGGTCAGATTTTACGCTTTTCTGCTCAATCACATAGTTTATGTTCAGCATTTCCCTTAATTCGGGAGCCATTAGTGTCTGTTGCCCTTGACTGTAATTGTACTCTAGCATTTCACCGATACCAAATTCTAGGTCTCGGAGCAAACCTTGGAGACCCATGCTTAGCAATCTTTGAAGGTCGAGCCTTTCACCAGACCGCTTGAATGTTATCGAGGAGCATGTTTGGTAGTAGTCTCGACGGCCACTATATCTTCTAGCATTACAGCCTAGCACCTCAGTAGCGTAGCCTAACTGAGTCAGTAAATCGGACAGTGTTGACAATACTGCGACGAGTTCAGCAAAGTTTTCCTCACTATTATCACAAGCTAGACCGAAGTTTAGCGCAATTTTAATGTTCTTCGCTTTTTTGTCTCGTTTATACGAAGTCCAAACATTGTCAGCGTTTCCTAGAAACCTATCAATATCTATCTCGTCTCCCTCGTCCATGAATCTCCGGTTTCTCTTACACGAAAGACCTTCCCGGTAAAATTGGGATACGTTTAGCCCCTTATCTATGCTCGCCTTCATAGTTTTAAAAGTATTGATACACTTTTCAGAGGCTTTACCGACGAGAAGAGCCTTTCGGTGTTCTCCTTTCGTCGGGAAGGAACGTCCATAGGCGAACCTCTCCCTATAACTGTCCGGCTCACCTTCGTACTCACTGTACTGCCACCCATTTTGTTCTATGACACTGAAGTAGTCAGCCATATTGCCGAACTCCATATAGGCAAACTTCTTGTCATTAAGTGTGATTTCTTGATAATCTCGTCCTTTTATCATGAATAATTCTCCTTCATTGCTCCAATTTCCACCTTACCACGCTCTTCATCAGTCCAACTCGTAGTTATTCTGTCGAGAAACCAAGGTTTATCCTTGCCAACCTTTGCCCAAGCATGAGCATCAGCAAACCGTCGAGTGCTAATGTATCTTCTGTCGAGACTAGCCTTCTTAATTGATGCCCTCAAATCCCAAAGCATTGATGCCCAGTCTCTATAATCTCCAACGAGCATTCTCTCTAGATTCTTGTCGTAATCTACGAAGATTTGAACGTCGCCAAATCTGTCCAACTTAGCACCGTCCTGTTGCATTCTCCCCGAGTAGGAAAAATCCATACCATCACCCCAAGTATTAGCACACTCTGAATGGTAGTAGTGGTCATGTTTGAACGCCATTGGGTCGTCGGTTCTATTTGGTAAGGCTATATATCCTTGGTTGTCGGTCATGGCATGAGTAACCAAGGCAACATTTGGGTCGAATCCATCGGCTTCGTCAAATAAATTCATACCGCCATTTTCAAACTTATCGACAGCAAGTCCTGTGTGGTACTTCCCATGAGCATCCATCTTACCAAGTAACTGTGCTTCAGACAGTCCGGCAGAGCATGGGATGTACTGCATCGACTTCACTGGGTCAAGGTCTAATGTCTTTGCGAGACCTTTCCAAGCATCGGCAATCAGTCTCGACTTCCCTGTGCCGGGATGACCCACTAGCATTACTTTCTGTCGGTAGTATAAACACTCAAAAACATCGTTTAGCTTTTCGTGTGTTATTTTATCCCCTGTATCAATAACTGGCTTATTGCCGACGGTGATAATGATTGGTTTGCGAAGGTCTCTTATTCTCTCGTCCACCTTATGAATAAGTTCCTCGGTTTTAGTCTCCAAGCTACCCTCTAACGCCTTTTTCGTATCAGCAACCGCATTTAGCATAGTATCCTCGACCCTATCTCCCATAGTCTCGGAAATGGCATTGAGTATGATGTCCTCAAGACCGCCGTTTTTACTAGTAGTGTCGGTACTAGCATCGCCGCCTGCTGACGGCGGCTCAGTGCTAGTAGTGTCGGCACTAGGGCTGTTGCTGACTGGGTAAGCCCCATGAATCAGATAGTTTCTCCTGTCATGGTTACGACAGGTTTGAATCCAAGTTCTGGCGTGTCTTAACTCCTTGGCCTTAGCAATGCAATGGTGCTTCAGCCATTTAGTCGATTTGTTTGATAGTTCGTCTGTTGTATAAGTTCTCATCAGTTACTTATCTCCTTTTTTGTTTCGGTAAAAGTTCGTTTTGGCAAATTTGCCGTTATTATTAATATTTCTATATTTAGCATTCAACTTTGTTTTCTGCTAAATATATAAATATTAATTAAGCTCTCCACGACGGAGAGACAGGGTTTTCCCTGTAATGTTCAGCGACCATTTCTACCAACGACTCATATTCATCGTCGGTGAATTTGTCTTGTATCAGCTTGCCGTCGGCATCTCTCCTTCTCGGTGCTAAGGCCTTTTTTAGCACCCCATCGCGGAACCTCTCTTCAGCGTATTTAGTATGTAAGTCGTCCATATACTTAGACCGTCGCTCTAACTCGTCGAGAACCTCGAGCAAGTAGCACCGACCATCCTCCCATCCTCTGACATAGTGATAGGTCGGCTTCACTTTTTTGAGGAATTTCTTCAAGTCTTTAATTCCTCTTGTTAGTTCCGTGTCATCAAACATTACTTAAACTCTCTGTAAATTTTCACCATAACTCCCACAGTACCAATCATGAAGAGTATTCCAATAACTGTCATTATTGCTGAGAAACTCATTCTTCTCTCCCTTCGTCGTTTCTTTCCCAACCAAAACCCCCTTGGTTTTGGCATTCAAACTTAGCTCTCCGACTCTCCTCTAGCTTGGAAGAGCCTTTTTTCAATATGCTCTCTTTTATTAGCTTGTCATCAACATAGAATCGGTAGATTCTATCTCCATTCTCCATCAGCCTATGGGTAACTTTGTGGTCGATAAAGTGGTGTGAATTACTGGCACTTGTGCCGACCAAGACAGAGACCTCTCCTACTCTCTTTACTCCGTAAGACTTGTCTCCCTTATAGAGACAGGCTGTTACTTTATTCCAAATTGGATACATTCTCATTTTATGCTCCTTTTTATTGATTTCATTATTTCAAGACTGTTCTCATAGTTTCTCATCAGAATTTCGGTTGGTATCTCCAAGTCCGACGAGTTGTGATAAATAAATTTATTATCTGAAGAGATGGCCTCTAATTGTTTCTTGATTATTAAAAAGAACCTCTGGGCTTCTAAGTCGCTAGAAACCAAGGTGCTTACCTTCTGTAATGCCTTCAGCACGATTCTATATAGCTTATATGCTTTATAGTCCTCGGCTATAAGAGACCACATCCTTCGACCTACCCTATCAGTACCCTCTCGGTTTTGTTTCCAAGCACAACAGGGACAAAGTTCATCGTGTCCTACCTCCTTCGGTGTAACTGAATGAACCGCTTTTTTGTTAAATAGTGTCGAGATTAATCCATACTGACCGAATGGTAGTTTTAAGAATAACTTCGGTTTCTTCGTTGTTGGTGTATTTGAGGTCATTATTTAGTCTCCTTCTCGGTTTTCCAACCGTTTGGTGTGGTGTACTCCTCTTTACCGTCGAGGATTCTATCTATCTTCTTGACAATAGATTGGAATTGACCATGAACTGTCATCGGGGAGTTATTGTGCTTAACACTGTCCTCGGTTATATGGTCTATTTCATTTCTTAGACAATCTAATTGATATTTCATGCTTGATTTAGTCTCCTTAAGAGATTTGATTAGTAATTGTTCAAATTGTGTCATCATTTCTTCTCCTTGCGTTTCTTTGAAACCGTTATTTTCATGCCATTTCTAGCTTGAAACTTCATGATATTAGTATCCTCGGACACTAATTTGCCTTCCATGGCTCTTCTGATTAAATGGGTTCTTCCTTGCATTATTTCATCTCCTTTAGTGATGGTGTAATAAAAAATGTATTATTAGGACGGTCATAACTGATTTGAACATCCCCTTTAGCCCCTCGGTTTAAAACATACCTTCTAACTGCTTTTGACGGATTATCGACGACAATCTGCCAATTTACTCCTGTGGTTGTGTATTTCTCATACTGTCGAGTTGAGGTTGCCTTCATCTTCCGAATAGTAGCCTTAATCTGACCGACACTAAGATGAATATTCCTATGAGGGTTCTTATAATATCTGTTCATTATCTTGCCACCCACTTTCCACTTACTCTTCGGTAAGTTGTTGGTTTTGGTGTTACTGTTGTCAGTGGTAAGTGAGCCACACAGCCTCTCTTTAGTAACGAGAAAGACATTAATAGCACCGTCATTCTATTCCAATCGCTTGGATTTCTCTTATATTCATCAAGAGCTTTCTTGAATTTGTTCATCTTTTGTATTTCCTCTCGGTTAATAGGTTATCATTCCAGTCGCTAATGCCGTAGTAACGAAGGCTACTGCCATGATTCTGAGAATCAGCGAAGGAATGGGATTGAAGGTTAGGAAAATTTGTATTTTTCGGTTCATCTTAATTAATTACCTTTGGTTTATAGTTCCCTATAAAACCAAAGGATAATTAAGTAAGTCTCTCTGTGCGTGTCTAAACGAGGGATAAATAGCCAAGCTACTTTCGGTGTATAAGTTAGCTATAACGAGGCTATAGGCTTGCTTTTGTCGAGGGGAAAGCTGACGAAGGTGGGAAATTACAGGCAAAAAAAAAGCCCTGACCCCCCGCGAAGGGGAGCCAAGGCTCTTTTGGTGCTAACTAACGTTAGTTAGTTAGAATCTTGCCAACATCGGCAAGTTTGCAAACAGGACGAGTTCCTCGTCGTGGTACTCGTCGTGAACATCCTCGGTGAGTATCTCCGAAGTGTCGAGGATTCGGTGATGAAGGCAAGAGTCGTCTCGGCACTCTTCTGAAGAGTCCCAGTTCTGGCATTCTGTACCTTCGGTAACTTCTTGCGCTTTCTCTTCGAGAAAGGCTTTCATGCTTAGCTCGTCGGCTAAGTCCTGCCGAAAGACCAAGTACGCGTTGGTGAGTTCATCGCTAATGCCGTCGGTATTAGCACAGTAATCCAAGATGAAATCTTGGACGATTTGCTCAGACCCTAAAGGGTCTCCAGTGCCATCACTGACGATGGATGAATTGCGGAACAGGTTCATTAGGTCGATAACTACGTTATCGCTGTTGACGTTTGTATTTTTGGACATTTGTCCTCCTATTGTTCGTCGGTTAATGTCCACCGTTCCTCGGTGAACTAGCAAAGATTAGGCACAAATAGAGGTGAAAAGCAAGGAAAAACAACCTTTACCGACGGGAAAGAAATACATGGTTGTGGGCTAGCACCGAGGTAGCACCGAGGAGGAAACTTTCCCCCTCAACGCGTAGAGAAAACCGAACTCAACGGCAAATCAGGAACGCGAACCAATATGCGTGGGGGCGCGCGTTTATAATGCACCCTCCGTAAAAATTTTACACAGTTTTCAGAAAGGTGGCTTACTCCTTTTCTCGACGAGAATAAAACTGGAATAAATCCCCTATTTTTGGGTATATATCCCCTCTCTCCTTGTATATATTGTATTATAGTTGAAGTAGAAGTAGAAGAAGAAGATGAAGAAGAAGAGCTATCGAGAGCTATTGCCATCGCATTGGCTTAGCTATGGCCTAGCTATATATTTATCGTTTATCAATATATTAAGAAACCTTACAGTTCCTTGTGTGTTTATATAACTTATTAGTAAGTTAGGGCATCTAAAACAAGGGGATACTATGGCTTATGAAGTAAGAGAAGGCTCTGGCTCAATCTTTGAGAACGAGAACAAGACAAACCCGGATGCGCCTGACCATACAGGCACGGTGAAAATTAACGGGGAGATGTATTCAATAGCATGTTGGAATAAAGTGGGACAAAAAAGTGGCAAAGCTTACCAAAGCGTTAAAATCGAGAAAAAAGAAGGCAACCTGCCTTTTTAGTTTAAAATGATGGATGTTTTTTTAGAATATGGCGTAACCGGAGTTGTTGTCGTGTTATTTATCGGGATGCTTGGGTTTTTGCAGAAAGCAGTAACGGGTAAGCTAAATGAAATTGAACAAATTTGTATAAAGCTTATAGATAGGTGGAATCGCTCAGACGAGACCCGAGATAGGAGACACGAACAGCTTCTTCAAGAAATGAACGACATTACAGATGATATTAATTTCCTCAAAGGGAAGGCTGATAAATAATTGCCGAATCGTAGTGCCAAACAGAGGAAAAAGGAACGACGAAAGCTAGATATTGAGAATAAACGGCGCAAGAGAGAGCTGAGAAAGGCAAAAAAGAATGGAAATGACTTGCAGAGGGAAGAAATTTCTAGTCTATACAGTCGCTGAAGCGATGGAAAAGGGTATAAATGCCCTTTTTGATTGGCGTAGGGCTGAAAAGGGCGATTGGGTTGTTACTGCAGATGGAAAAGTCATGGAAATTATTGGCAGGAGGAAAAAACATCCGAAAACCAATAAAAAACCATTTTATTTACTTCGCAGCGGATTTGGGGAGCATCCGACCTATAAAAAAAATATTTATGCTTCAGAGCAGATAGATTATGACGATAGACGCTATCACGGGAAGAAACTTTTAACTAATGTAAAGCCTACTGCTCTGCAAAACGCCTTTGTGGACAAGCTTTGCATGAATCATGAAGTTGATAAAAACGGTCAATTTAATTCTGAAGACATTATTAGTGCTTATATGGGTACTTTTATGGAAAATAATCCAACGCAGGCGCTTCGGCGGGGGATGAATCTTGTAAAACGGAAGTATATTCGGGAGAGAATCAGTATGAATCTAAGAGAAAAGTTTATTGAACAAGGGATGGACGACGAGTGGGTGGTATCTCAATATAAAGAACTTATTGACGGGACTTCACAATCCAATACAAAATTAAATGCTATAAATAGAGTTTCTGACCTTTTAGGCCATGCCGTGAAGGAAAAAGAGACATCTAGCCAAAGTATTATCATGATTTCCGACGGGGATAAAAAACTATTAGCAGAGGTAAGAAAAAAGCTAAGCGATAGAGAATTAAATCAATTAATGTCAAAAGTTAAATCAAATGGTGTAAAAAGTGTTATTGAGGATAAGAGTCCCGAAGTCTGAGCATAAAGTCGAAGTTGAAACTGAAAGGGATGGATTTTTAGTGCTGAATGGCAAAAAATATCCTATTGACGGTGAGGTGTCTGAACTTATAGTCGATATGCTTGAAGAATTAATTGATTTAAGAGATGTGGTCAATATTTATGAAAACGAGTTCTCGGGATACAGAGGAGAAGCATAATGGCTGGAAGTTATGGTACGGGAGAGTCTAAATTCTCAGACGGGTCTACAAGGTTGGTAAACACCCTAGACAAAAAGAAGCGCGCTAAAAGAAAAAAAAGGTCGTCCAATAAAAAGAAAAAATGAATTTAGAATACACCATAGAAGAACGGGAGGTACTATTAAAAAGAATGTATGTGGATATATTTTTTTTCGCGAAGTTTATCTTAGGCGATGAGGAACAGCCGATGAATTATCACATAAGGAAACCCAGCCCGCCGTTTCATAGGGAGATTGTTAATACGCTATTATCCTTAAAGAGAGGAAAGAAACTGGCAGTTGTTGCCCCTAGGGGACACGCCAAATCAACATTAATCAACTTGGTCTATCCGCTACACCGAATATTATTTGACGAAGAGAAGTTCATACTACTCATATCGGAGTCTGAAAGACAGTCTAAGTTTTTTTTGGAGACATTAGGGAATGAAATCGAACACAATGAAAAACTCATGTATTTTTTTGGAGACAGAAAAGGGAAAACTTGGGGAAAAGAAGAAAAAGACTTTATCACAGGTTTTGATGAGAAGGGCAACCCGAACAGCTGGTGCAAAGTATTGGTTCGTGGAACGGGGCAGAAAGTTAGGGGCCTTAAATATGGTGCTTACAGACCAACCCTTACAATAATTGATGACGGGGAAGGCGAGCGTAATACAGCAACTGAAACTTTAAGAGACCAATTCCGTTCATGGCTTAATGGTGCGGTGATTGCAGGTTCTGCTGATGCAAGGTTGATATTTATAGGAACCATTGTAGATGAAGAGAGTTATTTGAATAGAATTGCTGGCCCACTATCATATAATAAGGATAGGACTAGAAAAATTAAAGGATGGGATTCTCTTTTTTATCAGGCTATTCTTCAGGATACTAAGGTTGGAGAATTTGTTGCTAGTGGTAAAGAAATAAGTCTTAAAAAGGGGAAAAAAGTTTTATGGCCTGAGTATAGAAGCTATAAATGGCTGACGGCAGAGAGGGATAGGCTTATTTCAGAGGGCGACGTAGCTTATTTTTATCAGGAATATCAGAATATACCGATGGACGATAGTTTTAGGGTCTTCAAAAAAGGAGATATACAGTATTGGCAAGGTATATATGCCTACAATCAGAATCATTCATTTATTATTAGGGAAAAAGATGGCGAGAAAGAGGAAGTCCCTGTTAATGTGTTTTTTGGGGTTGACCCTGCGTCAAGTGAAAATGTCAAGGCTGACTATACTGTAATTATGGTTGTTGGAGTAGATAAAGAAAATAATATATATGTCATTGATTATTTTAGAGGGCAGGTAACCCCCATGACATGTGCAGATAAGTTGTTTGAGATGATGGAGTTTTATAATCCTAGGGAAGTTAAAATAGAAGAGACTGGGCATATTATGTTAAGCGAGTATGTAATCCTAAAGTCTAAAAAGCTTGGTCACTTTTATAATATTAACCCAAAGAAAGCTATTAAGTCTAAATATTATAGGATTAAGCAGATGCAACCTTACTTTGCTTCTAAGGCAATGTTTTTGAAAGAAGACCAATGGGAACTTGAGAGCGAATTGTTGAACTTTAAGGAACACGGTACATTTAAAAAGGATACACTTGACGCATTGAGATGGTCGCTTGATGATGTGTTTGTACCGCGAGTTCAGTATGATGACGAGGGGAATATAACGCAATATAAATCAAAATTGTCTGGAATGGACTGGGAAACAGGAATGTTAATTTATGCGTAGGTTAATACCAAAATATATTTTTAATATCCATACCATATTATGATAAGAATTAAGAAATTAGACCTCGAAGAGCTAAAAGCTAGTGATGTACGAGACGAATATACTAATTATTCGTCGTCTGCTGCTGATTACAAATATCAAATGGCTGAGGATGATGAATTTTTTCTCGGTATGCAACTTACAAGTGGTCAAAAGGACTATCTATTAAGTATTGGGCAACCGCCCGAGGCAAATAATAAGATTAGACCGGCAGTTGAGCAGGTTTTAGCTAATGTTGCTAGCTCTTCTCCAGAGTGGGACGTGATAGCGACTGGGCAGACGGATAATGATATAGCCAATATTTATAACGCCCTTCTAGATAAGATATGGTTTGATTCTCACGGGAATAGACATTTTCGGAACATTTGCAGGGACTACATCGTAAAAGGTGTTGGGTATATGTATGTGTACCCGGATTGGCAGGCCGAACAGGGGGCTGGGGGAATTCGGATTAAAAGAGTTGCTCCCGAATCTGTATTTGTTGACCCCAATTCTACTGACTCACACTTTTCAGACGCAGGGAGTATTATGCTTTCTGATTTGCATACCAAAGAGTCTCTGAAAATCAACTTCCCCCAATATGCTGATATTATTGAAGATGCAAGAGAGGACTCTGAAACAAATTTCCAAAATACTGGCAAATATAACCGAGATACAAAAAGTTTAAGGGCTGATATTAGTCCATTTGACGGAAAGCCGTCTGTAAGAAAATTCGTCAGGTGGTCTAAAGTTGGTGTGCCAAAGGTTATGGTTACTGATAATATGACTGGGTTATATAAGATTTTTGATAAAGACGATTATAAAACGGCACAAAAAGAAGATAGATATAACGAATACTTAAATGGTGGGCAGATTTCTGAAGAGTTGGTTTATGAAACCCAAATAAGGGAAACATTTGTTATTGGCGACCATTTAGTATATGACGAAGTGTTGCCGATGGATAGATACCCAATTATTCCTGCATGCAACGAACATAATGGTACTCCTTATCCCGCTGGAGACGTAAGACACGCAAAAACTCCGCAGAGAATGCTTAATAGGGTTGAAGCTCTTTTAATCAGCCACGCAACTAGCACTGCAAGTTTTAAGTTGCTTTATGAAGATGGAGCAATAGATAATGAAGAAATAGAGAAGTGGTATGTGCCTAATGCAATTATTCGTGCTAATCCCGGCGCATTGAGAGAACAAAAGATAAAAGAATTTGCTCCACCCGCTATTAGCGCACAGCTTTATAGTGAAAAGCAAAGATATGAGGTGGATATTGAAACAATTTTTGGAGCTTATAAATTTCAACAGGGTAATCCGCAAGGAGCCGTAGGAACTGTTGGTGAAGCTCAAATCATAGACGAAGCCGCGGCTCGTAAACAGAATTGGAAAATACTCCCAATTTATGATATGCTTACAGAAGCAGGAAGATGCGCGGCATTATATACGCCTTATGTTTATAATAAGGCAAGAGTATTAAGAATTTTAAATCCCCTAGGGACTGAAAAGGAAGTTACAATCAACACTCCCGGTATTAATGACTATACCCAAGCCGTTGAGATGCTATATGATGTAACATCTGCCCATGTAGATGTTCGTGTAGTCGTCGGAAGCACTAGAGCTAAAACTCCTAGCGCAGATTTGGCTAGAGATATAGGACTTATGCAGGTTGGTATTTATGATAAGGTTCAAGTTATCATGAATATGCAGTCTAATGTTGATAAAGCGGCACTAATTAAGCGTATGGGTGAGATTTCTCAATTATCTGGTCAAGTACAACAGTTACAGGAGCAGGTAGAGACCCTTTCTGGAGACCTACAGACAAGGGAAAGGGAACTGTTTCATACCCGAATGCGGGCTGAAATTGCAGAGGCTACAAAACCTGTACAGAAGGCTGTAAGCAATCTGCAATCAACCGCAAAGGCGGAACAGGAAAAACAAAGAGAGCTTACTCGGCAAACAGCCGAAGATTTAAGCTACTTATCAAAACAGGCTATAAACTCGGAAACCGAAGCCCCATCAGCTTAGATGGGTAACTTATAAAGTCAGGAGCATAGAATGAGTGATGAAAAAAAGGTACAGAAGACAGAAGAATCAGGTTCTGATAACCAGAATGATGTAATGGAGGCATTGGAAGATTTCAATAATCCCGTTAAAGAGTCTGGCTCAGATGAGGTGGAAACTAAAGGTGCTGAACCCGAGGTTAAATCTCAGCCTGAAGAATCGTCTGAAGTCAAAGATAATCCAAAAAGAACCGATGAATCACCAGTTGATTGGCTCATTGATAATAAATTTCGTAATGATGAAGATGGTAGGCAAAGCCTCGCCGATTCCTATAAAAACATGCAAAGCATGAAGGATAAGGCGGAGCAGGAGCTTAAATCTCAGAGTGGAGAATATGATAGATTGAGTAAGCTTGATAAATTTCTGAAGGAAAACCCAAATGTGGTTAATGTAATTCAGGAAGAAGTCACTAAAGTTGCTGAATCTAGCGATGCTTCACCGGACAAACCTGAAGATTACGATATTTTAGATGAAGCAGTTAATGGAACCTCGTCTCAAAAATGGAGAACTAGTTACGACGAATGGCTTATTGAACAAGGCGCTCGCAAAGCAATGCAGTATGTCGATGATGTTAGACATCAAGACGCTCAGCAAGCAAACCTTCAAGCCGAAGTTGACCAACTAAAATCTCTTGGAATGACAGATACGGAAATCGAAGGCTATTACGGCTGGATGAATAATCCCGACAATGTCACGACTGAGAATAAGGTTAAGATTTATAAGATTCTTAATGGGCAGGTCAGTAAAGAAAGCAATGATGCTGATGTGAAAGGTTCCACTGGTCAATCTGTTAAAGAAATGTCCAAAAATGTAAGTGCTGGCGCTGTTGAAGGCAAAGCATCTGCAGTAAAGACAAACTTTGAGAAAGAACAAGAGGACTGGGTAGCTAGCATCATGCAATTTTCCAAGTAGTTAAACTACAGGAGTAGATAATATGGCACAAACCTATGGTACTGGGACACCAACCCAGTTTACTGATGGTACACAGAGACAAGTTCTCGAACTTGGGCAGAAGATTCATTACTATAACCCAAGTGTCACTCCTCTACTGACTATATCCGGACGCGCGGGTCACCGCGGGACACCTGTTCCCATCTATGAATGGATGGAAGACGAATACTATATCAAGCGGTCAACTTTAATTGCCGCAGCTGATATGGTTGCCGAAACAGATATTCTCGACAGTGCATCTGCTGGAATTAATGGAGACGGTTGTGTTCTCCGACTGCAACGACAAGCTCTTATGGAGCTTTTTGAAGTTGGCGGAATCTATACCATATCCGGTTCTAGCGGACAAGGTGAATCCAATACACATTTCATGTGTCACGCAGTTGGAAAGGATGTAAACCACGGGTCAAAGACTGATAGGGATGTCCAATTTGTAGGTGGTACTTACGCAAGTAAGACATTTACACTGAACGATGTTGCTAATGGTGTTGACATGATTACCGCAGGACAGGCTACGACAATTACATTTGTCGGTAGTGTGTCTGGCGCAGGTAGTTCAAGTGGCAAATATCCTTGGGAAGGTGGAACTGATGGTAATTCATTTACCACCACAGAAACCTTCGCTGTTCGTGGAACAGAAGGTATTGCTGAAGGCGCGGCTATCGGGAAAGAGACTCGGAAAAAAGTTCGCAGGTTAAAAAACTGCACGCAAATTTTCCGGGAACCTTATGAAATCACTCGTACTGCTAGAGTTTCTAAGCAGTATGGTGGCCCTGAGCTTGCTCGTTTGCAAGCCCGGAAATTGGCACAAATCAAGGTTAATGTTGAAACGGCATTATTGTTTAATGGCGCAATCAGTTTAGACGCTACCGCAGCGGCTCCGGCAAGAACTTTTGCTGGATTCGGTGTTGGAGGGTCAGCTGGTATTGTCCAATCAAACAATGGTGACATCAGCACTGCCTTTCAACTCAACAACTCAACTGGAACTCAAGCTAACTTCGACGATGTTTTGGAAGCAGTATTTCAAGACATGGTTGATGGTTCTATGCACAAAACAGTCTATGCCTCTAATAAGTGGCTGACTAAAATGGTTAAGATGGTTAGAGCAGACTCATCAGGGCAGTTAAACGCCAAGATGGGTTCTGAAATAACCGCTGGCTTGAGAGTAATGGAATATATGGGGCCTGTTGGTTCCGTTAGTTTCATTCCTCATCCTCTGTTGAAGGGTGCGTATGAAGATTACGCCCTCGCGGTTGATATGGCTAACTTTGAAGTTCGCGCTTTAGCTGAATCTAGTTTTCAGCTCAGACGTGACGTTGTCAAAGATGGCTCGGATGGTCAGGTAGATGAATGGTTAGTAGAGCTTGGCCCTGAAATTCGTCAGGAACAGACTCACGCTATTTTGAAGCTGGTCTAATACGGTTTTTGAGGGGGTGCTTTGCGCCCCCTCATTAAACTTAAACTTAAATTATGAAAGGAAATAGACATGGGGACACCAATAGACCATGTTAAATATCAGGTTTCTTTGGATATTGTTGATGAATACACTGAAGATATAACATACAATGATGATGCTGGTGTTGCTATAACACATACCTCAGATACGGTTAGGGGAAGACATTTTACCGAAGTTGGAAAAACTTTGGGCGGTGGAGTCTCTAGTTCTTCGCATATTCCACTTGCTCTTACAGGTATAGTCGGCTACGGCACAACAGATGGAGCGGCTGATTATGGGAATGTTTTAGGAGATGGCACTCATTTTGCTATAGGAGCCGAAGCTACTGCATACGATGTTATGTTTATAAAACATACTGGATTTGAATATGATTCTGGATTAGGCACAACTGCTAATACTAATAAATTAGATGTATTTATAGAAACAGCAGCAAATACTTACTTCAAAATATGCTCTTTAAATCCCGGCGGAGCTATAGTTCTTCCAAATACGCCCGCTCTTGTATCGGCTTGCACTTTTATGGTCGCTAGAAACGCTGGTTCTGAATCAATCGCTGTAGAATATTTAGTAATAACATAAATTACGATGAAGTACAGGGCGGCTTTTGAACTTATAGACGCTGGTCTTATTAAGGCTGAGCTAGGATTTCCACCTTTAGAGGGTGCGAAAAAGGAATTTTTTAATGCTAAAGTGCAGGAGGTAGGACTGCGTGCTGACAAAAAGAAAAATTCTGAAAGCTTTACCACAACCGCCACAAACTCTTATACATTTACAAATACAGATGTAACATCAAGGATATACAAGGTTCAACTGGATACAAAACTTGTTCCTTTTGTCAGCGAGAAACGATATACCGAGAATTTAGATGAGTCACTGGTTGATAATATAGGGTTCTTTTATAAAGAAACAGTAACTGGGCCAGAAGAATTGGTAAGGTCGATTGCTCGCCAAATAATTTTTACTAAAAATACGGAGGCAGGGAAGACATTAAAGGTGTCTTATTATGCTAGTCCGGTAGCTTATACTGATTTGGATAGTTATATTGATTTGCCAGACCAGTTAATACCGTCTGCTCTTCATTATGCGCTTGGGCATTTCTTAGCATTAGATGGTCAAATGAAATTAGCGTCTGGTCATCGCGGTTTGGCTCGACAAATTGAGCAGGAGTATATTCAAACAATTAATACAAGGGAAGCAAAACCAGACATTATCCCATTGCCATTACAGGATTTCTTATAATGAGTGTTTTTAAAACAGAAATAGAAGATTTAGTCGGAGTTGTAGGCGACGATACTTTTTTAAACGATTCTATAGTTTCTACCGCCAAAGAGATTATAAAAGCATTACCACCCACTAAGGTTTTTAGCGTTTCTGAAACAAGCGCAGAAATTACCTCTCAAGCTTACGATATTGGTGAAGCTAAGGTGCTAAAAGTGCAAAGAGAGACAGGTTCTGACGGAGTTTATGCTAATTGCACAGAAATATCGGTAGAATATGAAGATAAGGTACAGGATTCTGGGAGCATGTTTTATCCCAGCGTAACAAACCCTGTTTATTTATTTAAGAATGGGAACGTCTGGGTTTATCCAGCTCCTGAAAATTCTCCAAATTCTATGAAGGTCACTACAGTATTATATCCAACAACAATAGATTGCACTTCAGCCTCAGTAGGTTCAGGGTTGGCAACTTTCCCAAATGAATATGAGAATCTTGTTGTTGTAGGGGCGGCTACAAAAGCTTTACAATATTTAATGGCGAGAGTAAAAGATAATTTTAGTGGGATAAACCCTACTTTTGT
>Ga0187827_10002191_pt1 | contig 27076 bp, 23 predicted proteins | sample ETNtaG_39_FD_167969 | JGI IMG/M metagenome (GOLD analysis project Ga0187827, IMG submission 167969) | Marine microbial and viral communities from oxygen minimum zone, Eastern Pacific Ocean - ETNP2014_SV_150_PacBio MetaG (Illumina Assembly) | ecosystem: Environmental > Aquatic > Marine > Hypoxic... | reverse complement strand
TGACCGCCCCCACGATTGAATAGAGGACCCAACTTTCCATTCCGCTCTCCTTCGTTGATATATCTTCTTTTGGATCATCCTCGGTCGTGTCATCCTCTTTTTGATCATCTTTACCGTCGTCCTTTCCATCGTCCTTTCCATCGTCTTTACCGTCATCCTTACCTCCACCATCCTCGCCCACCGTGTGGGTTTCGGTGACAGAGCCGCTAACACTGCATTCCGCGGTAACGGATATTACATCACGATCAGATGCGGTCACATTGTAGGAATATACGATCATGCCCTTGCCCTTTTCATCGTCAACCTTCTGGCTCGTGTAGGTCTCATTCAGAACTTCACGACGGTTCACGCTGACGGTCACTTTTTTGATATAATGTGTGTCAGGATCTGCCGATTCGTGGTCAATGTAGACTGTCAGGGTCTGCTCTTTGTAGGTTGGATATATCGCAGCCGGTGAATGCGCCTGGACATTCCCTGATATTGGAAGGAAAGTGAGAGCAGTTAGAAGTGTTGAAAATACCAGTACCGATACAGTCATTGATGTTATTGTTTTGTTCGTTCTCATTGTCTCATTCTCCAATATTTACTGTTTGAATATTTTGTCAATCGTCAAAAATAAAAATCTTCTCGATGGTGGTTTTGAAAACCCAGGCGATGTCATGGGCCAGTTTCAGCGATGGGTTGTATTTGCCTTTCTCCAGATAGACAATGGTCTCCCGCCGCACCCCCACCTTGATTGCTAGATCTCCCTGGGTCATGTTGGATCTTGCCCTGAGCTCCTTGATACGGGTTTTCATGGTACAAACCCCATCATTCCACTGGGTCTCCCCGGAAACGATGCCATAGCCAGCTAAGTCCGAATATTAGCAGCATCATGAGAATTTGATAGAATACCAGCAGTGAGGGATCTATTTCTTGGTAATCGGATTTGAAAAAAATAAGTAAAATTTGCAAATACAAGGCAATAAAGAACGCTTTTGCAGCACTTCTTTGAAGTAGATCCCGGGTTCGCTCGTCCTTTCTTGGGAACCCCTTGTGAAATTGTCGGACCGTATGAATTATGTACAGCAACGGTATTATAGATCCAACCAGGCCTAATATTAGAAAAGAGATACCCCATGAAATTTTGACGTCCTTGTAGATCATCCAAAATCCCTTCCAACTTAGAGGCAAGCCCAAAAATAGTTCGAAGAAGATACCGATCAAGACCAATCGAATTTTTTCCTTTATTGGTACTTTCATACTTCGGCCCACCAACTATTGGACTCGAGAAGGATGTGGGGTATTTCAAACTTAATGTTAGATATATCTCACATCTGCTATTAATAAGTTCGGTTTTTTTTTAATGACGAATCAATCCTTGCGCTTTCCAATTCGCACAACATTAAGTGCCAGGACCAATACAGTTATGATGGCGGCTATAATTGCTACGATGCTCATTTATCTAAAAACTTCTTCTGATGTTGCGGGAATACCGTCCATCAATATCTCCAGTGTGAATACATGCTCCGAAAAATACGGGGTGAATCACCCACAGATGGTCCCTATGACCCGGACAGGGGCCGAATTTTATTTTTTGTCCATTTAATTTTATTATACCTTCGAAGATTCCAACCTGTTCAATGTGCTGCGAGGCAAGCTTTCTAAACAAATCTAGCCCGTTTTTATTCAGATCTTTGGTATACGAATAAAATTCATTCAGAGGTCGGAAAAGAATATCAAGATCGCATTTCTTTGAGCGATATCGCAGCCGCCAGTCAATCCCCTCCACTTGGTAAGATAAACTACCAAGTCGGAAACGATCGGTTTCGTGCAATTTTATATCTCTCGAAAGGAGGGGCTTGCCTATTACAATTCTTCCCTTACGGAGGACGATAACAAAGCCTGTACATCTTCGTCTTTTGTTCGGGACGATTCCTATAGTGGTTATCAGGCTTAATCCGGTTTTTTCGTCTGTGGCGTTAAAATAGTAGCTCTCGCGCCAGTTTTTTTGAGTATATTCACCAGTTAAGCTCCTCCGCTGCTTCAGGAGGTGAGAAAGATTATCGATTTCAATATAACTCAGACGGGATAGGTCTGTTGCTGATTCATCAGCCCGTTTATTCCCTTCTCTTTTAATATTATCCACCTTTAGGGAGCATAGATACATTGCGCTCTAAAGACAAGTTCAAAATCCACATTCTTCTACATTCTTCCTTAAGTTCATGGCGGTTCGTTGAGTAATATGTCTGCAAATCGGGTTTTCAGAACTTGACTTCGTTTATTCTTCCTCTGAATCAATACAAATTTGAGCGCCAAACATTTTTTTTATATTTGTTACTCTTAACGGGTACACAGTTTTTTACATTTTCCATAAAATGAGAGGGATTTCGTATAACTAATATATTACACCGCACCGCATGCATTTGTAGATAACGCCATTCACGAATTTGATCTGGTCAAAACCACATTTCGGGCTGTTGTTGTCTTTTCCAGGTGAATTGACCTTTAGTTGTTCCACATCCTTTTTTAAATTGCCTATGGACGGACTATATCACAGTGTGTTTACATAATAATACTGGAAGGCATTTCTTACAATTATTTAAGAATAACGAACCAGTAGCACTACTTGAATCAATCATTCCTCTCCTATATTTGATAGCTCTGGATGCACTCGGTCAAGATATGAAAGAAAGGTGGATCAAGAATTAAATGATCATACCGTCTTGATCTTGACCGCCGTTCCAAAGGCTATGATCTCGGCGGCGCCTCTCATGGTCTGAGCAGTTGTATAGCGCATCCCGATTATCGCCTTCGCCTTCATTTTTTTCGCTTGGCCCATCATGCGTTCCATTGCGCTTCGGCGTGCCTCTTCCATCATTTCCGTGTAGCCTTTTGCCTCGCCGCCAACTATGGAGCGGAGGCCTGCACCTATATCCTTACCCCAGTGTTTGGTTTGAACACAACTACCAAAGACCACGCCCAGCACTTCAGTGACCTTGTAACCCGGTATCTTTTCCGTTGTTGTAACTAGCATTCTATACCTTCCTTTTTAGTTGATTTTTTAATCTTTATTTTTTGCTTAATATATTTTTTGCTTAATATATTTTCCCGCACCGCGCACATTTATAGTTAACACCATCGATAAATTTGATCTGGTCGAACCCGCACTTCGGACAATTTCCATATGTACCCGGCGATTGGATCTTGCGACGTTCGCCATCTTTTTTAAATTTGATTTTCTCCACACCAAGCAATCTAACGCAGATGAAACATGTTATCACCGCCATGACGATTAAAGGGACGATCAAGTAAGCGGCAGGCACCAATAAGCTGTAGTGTTCAAGATCAATAAAATATATCAATGACATCTCGATTACGGCATACCCCATGCCTATCAAGGACACCCAAATGCCTATCATTGGACCCCAGTAATCGGACTTCCAGACACTAAATGCCGTTGCAAATAATAATGTCGTCAACAACCTGTCGGGAATAACCCAGGTCACCGTGTGCAAACTTACCATCATAGATAGTATTGCCATCAAGACAAAGAGAACCGCGCAGATGATACGTATGGATTTATTATCATTCTCGTTCATATAATATCCTCATTTGAAATCTATCAATCATTTGAAAACTAATATTTATGTCCGCATTTTGTGCATTTGTAAACGACGCCATCAACGAATTTTAATTTATCGTTTCCGCAAACCGGACAAATCCCAAGGTCCCTTTCATAAAGACTCCTCAGGCGTTTAAGTTCCTTTCCCGCAAGCTTGGAAAGGTTAATCCACCCATTTTCCTTCCACCATCCCCAAATCTCTTTGCTCAATGTTATGTTCACTTTTGGCATATTTTCACACCTACCATTAATTACAGATGAAACCAGTAAATGTATCCGCATTTTGAGCACACGTAATTTTGTGCATTTTTGTTAACCCAATCCCAATCCAGAAATGTTAAACCTCTTGTATTTAAAAGAGTGGCACGGCTCCAGAATTGATCGTTAGCGCAAATGGGACAGGATAATTTGTTTCCTTCAATAACAACTTCTTTTGATTGTCGTTTTCCGCTTTTATCCCCTTTTGCTTTATATCTTCGGAGTATGACGAGGTCGTTATTGCGGATATTTAGTTTATCCATATCTCCCTTTCGGATCGAGACAAATCCTTTTTGAACATATCGGTCTGCTGAGACCTCGACGATAATTCCCGTCCCTTCGGTTCCGGGAGTGCATAATTCAATTTCATCCCCTTTATCGAAATCCACTTCCTCGATATGCGATTCATGGATCCTGATCACGCCCGGATGTCCCTTAATTTTACTGGCCTTGGCTCTCAGTTCCATTTTGTTCACCTCAAGTTCTTCCTTCGCTATGATCATTTCTCTAATGGTTTTATTTTACCGGCCTCATTTCAACTCGAATCTACGATTTTATTGAGTTCCGACTGAACAAAGGCTGGCATTACAATATCGAGAAGGAAAAATAAAATGAACCAAAACCATTTTTGATTATCTTTCTTGACATGATCAGCAAAGCCTTCAGCATATTTATATTTCCAATAAATGTTCACAAACGGAATTATTATCAGCCAGCCCGTTGGTATTTTTGCTCCCAGACGGTTCATCTCATTTTTAGTTGAAACTGCCCAATAGATTCCATAGATGCCAAAGGTAGTTAATGTAAATAGATACACCAATAGAATATTCCTTTTTTTTATCATCGTTTTATGTTCCATATTAAGTTCCTCCGTTGATTATTTCTTAGAGGTGCAATTATCGAAAGTTTCGTTAACCCATTTTTCACCTGAACGGCCCGAGGTGCGCCCAGCAAGTGCTGTTATAAATTCTACAAATCTTTGCGCCATAAGGAGTATATAGGAGTATTAATAGTTATAACTTATCACTTAATTATTCAATAATCCCATTATTGGCGAACAAAGTATTTTCATATCCACAGACCCGATATGTACCCAGAGTGAACGTGAAGGTACAACGAAGCGAGAAAGTGGAAAAAGCTGATTGCAAGGAGATGGGGGGCGAATAGATAATCTTCAGGAAAGTTGCACCTGTGCCAGATCGGATATCTCTTTCAATCTCGGACAACGAAGGTCATATTCCTTCTCAAGGTCGTACATACGGTCCAGGAATATTACTGTCCAGACCCTGCCGGTTACCTCGGCTTGTAGAGTCAGCTCCGAGATTACAACCTCCCAGTCCAATCCGGATTGGAAGAGCTTGCTCATGTCATCCAGGTCGATATCCCTTCCCGATACGGATTTCAAAAGGAATAAATCCTCATTGGAAAGCCGGTTGATCTTAAGATTCCTGAGTTTGGATAAGGGTATAGCCCTCTGCCTCATGGATTCTGTGAACTCCAGCTTGCCGGCAATGTTCTTCATGAAGATATCGAATTTCAGTCCTTGAGAATTCTGAAAATGCATCGCAGTCCTCTTCAATTCCTCCTGGGACTGCATCTCTAACTGTATGAAACCAATTTCTCTTAATGCTAATATGATAGATTCAAGTTCCTTTTTCTCCCGGAGCACAAGATCAATATCCTTCGTAGCTGTTTTTGATCCTGCCTTGAGCATAGCACTTCCCCCAATAAGGTATATCGAAAGGGACCGACCGCTACATCCAGTAGTTTCATGGTTTTTTCCAATAGATTACTATCATACCGAAAATTATCGCTCATTAGATATCCCTCCATTTTCTAACAGATGTCCAATGCCTATTCTCTCTGCAAGGTGTTTCATACGGGAAATATCCAGATCCTTCGTATTGTTCTTTATCAGGTTATTTACCGCCCTTATTACCCGCCCCTCGTTGGACAATCCCCGAAGAGTATATGCTATATGCTCCTCTACAGTCAATTTCTCTCTTTTTGGTGCCACATAGAGGTAATGGTCGCAAACGAGATCAGGAAAAAACTCCGGAACCGCTTGAATCCCCGTCATCTCAACTTTTTCATCTGCAATGGCGTTACGGGTACCAAATAGTATTTTATCCGCTCGATTCCAAATAATCCAGCTGTTCGTGTCTATTTCCGTTATCAATTTTCTATAGTAATAACTTGAGTAGCTGGTGAGAAAGAATTTCAGCAGATGGAAACGGGGAGATATTTCATATGTACCTCCATGTTTCTGAACGCCCCCTATCGACTTAAAATTATTCAAGACATTATAAACTGTCTTCAAGCTTACGTTATATGCCATTTGGTCCGGCCTGAGGAATTCATTCGTAATATTGACCAATACAGGTATGGAAGAGTTATCAAGATATTTTGACCAATCGATGTGATCCATTTCCAGAAAAAGGGCACGAAGGGCCAATGAGTGTTCAAGATTATTTATCGCCACCCGCCTGGGTCTTCGGTCCATCTCCAGAACAAATTCTTTTTTTTGAAGTTTCGTAAGAACCTCACTTACTCTATTGACCGACAGGTCCACGGCCCTTGAGAGTGAGCCGAGATCGTTGATTCCTGAAGAAATATTACGAAAGATCAATAGTTCCATCTTGCTCAGGTTAATATTCCACATCATCCCATAAATTGTAAATAACTCGATTTACTTATAAATGTTTCGAGTATTTTACAATTATTTAAAAATTCAGTACAATCCGTCAACACTCAAATATCTCTCACCGCTGTCCGCAAACAATGCAACAATAAGCTTACCACGATTCTCTTCAATTTTCGCCAACTCCCTTGCAGCGTAAGCGTTCATTCCTGACGTTATCCCCGTAAGAATTCCTTCCTTTTTTGCCAGCTCTCGGCAGCTGCGGAAAGCGTCTTCCTCCGATACCAGCATTATGTCGTCCAGCTTAGTTCGGTCCAGTAATTTCGGTATAAATCCCGGGCTGGTCCCGGCCTGCCGGTGTGGTTTGAAAATTCCTTTCGAGATCATTGGAGCAATCTCCGGTTCCACCCCAATAACACGAAATGAAGGCTTTTTCGGTTTTATGTATTCTGCAACACCCCTTGCGGTCCCCGTGGTTCCGAGGGATACCACCAAAATGTCTATTTTCCCGTCTGTGTCTTCCCACAATTCTTTTCCGGTGGTTTCTCTGTGGGCACAGACGTTGGCGGGATTTGCATGCTGCTCTATGTAGAAAGAGTTAGGAATTTCATCCTGTAATTCAAGGGCTCTTCTTTTCGATCCGGCAGTCCCTTCGCTGGCCGGAGTCAATTCCAACTTCGCACCGAATACCTTCATTAACCGTCTTCTCTCCTCCGATTGTATCTCAGACATACATATGAGAAGCTTGTAGCCCTTCAAGGCACATATGAAAGAGAGAGCGAGGCCGGTGTTACCGGATGTGGCCTCGATAATTGTCGTCTCACTGTCGATCTTCCCCTCACGCTCCGCCGCCTCTATCATGTATGACACCGGCCTGTCCTTCACACTGTACGGGTTAAACATCTCGAGTTTTGCAACTATGGTCGCCTCCAGTCCCTCGGCGAAGCGGCCGAGGTGGATCATTGGCGTATTACCAATCAATTTCATAAGGTCGGGTTTGACGTTCACTGAGACACTTCCTTCAGCAAATTTGAGTTATCAATTAACTGCCCTTATTCTTTTAATATTAATTTACGGGATTTCCCCATTGTGACAATATTGAGAACTGCCATTGCGATTATTAAAATGCCGAAAATTATGGGATAGATCATCAATATAACCTTGAGCTCCCATCCGGAAGCAAGGCCGATCATAGAAAGAATGATGGTAAGCAGAATCATTATCGAGCTTGTTAGTATCGTTAATTTTGGAATCTTCTTGATCCTTGCTCCATCAGATATTATGTTGTTGCTAAAATTAAAAAATAAGATTGAAAGCGGCACTAGCAGTATCGGGAGGGTGATAATGTAGATATTCTCGGTCTCAGTAAAAACATAATACATGATCACCAGAAACAATATTATAATACTCAGATAAGCCGAAATGTATGACAATTTCATGGATGCTCTTGACCTTTTAATTCGGTGGCACAAATCATCATCTACGTCACTATAATTTTCAAGTTTGGAGATTCCCTTTAAGCTTAAAAAACGCCCGATCTCAAAGCTAATCAGGAATGCGATAAATCCGAGAAAACTGCATAAAAGAACCCCGATAAACTCATACGGATCCCAGAAGAACAGCACTTTGGCATCCGGCTCATAGTTCATCGAGAATTTTATTGCTATGACCTGAGATATGAATAGAAAAACAATTCCTATAATTACTGAAATGTTTCCCGCCTTAAAAAACCAGAGCCAATCCTTCCGGGATTCCTTCTCCTTGCGATCCTTCTTCCTTTTCCTTATAATATTGGCTACAAATACCTTGATCCATATCACTAACGCAACAAGCATGGCAAGACCGATTCCGCCGATCAGAAATGCCTTCAAGTATAGATAATCATCAAATCCCCAGATACGTAAAGGTGTTTCTCCACCTTCGGGGTAGGCTATCGGCCCCGTCTGGTTCGTATCGGTCCCATCTGGTGTACTATAATTATTGATCAACCAGGCCTTGACACCCGTGCCCCATGAACAAGCTGCTGCGTCCAATCTCCCGTTACCATCCCAATCCCCGAAATTGGCCCCGTACGGTTCACCTCCCATGGTGAGAGGGATCTCTTTGAACAATGGATCGTTGGAATCCACATCACCCCTGAATATCCAGGTCCAGCCGTTCGGTTGGTCGTTGATATATAAATAAATATCATCTCCACCGTTACTTGCCGCAATTAGTTCGGGTTTCCCATCCCCGGTTATATCCCGAAGTTCCAGTTGGTCCCAGGTACCCCCGCTGTCATGAAGACCCATGCTTCCGTCGCTCCATTGAAAGTCGGTGCCTCCGGGCGATCCACCGTTATTGCCAAGCCAGACCTTGATCCCCTCGTTTCGCGTTCCATATATAATGTCCGAATTCCCATCGATATCGACGTCAATAATCTTGATCCCGAAAGCCTCTCTCCTGACCTCTTTAAACGAGATTTCCTCCCAGGTTCTGTTAGAGGATTGAACGTACATCCGGATCGTTTCAGAATTGAAATAGGGGCAGCCCACAAGGTCCAGCAGACCATCTGCATTCAGATCTCCAACCCCGATACCCGTTATCTCGTTTCCTGATCTGGGGGGGCTCTTTTCGGACCAACCATTTACGGTGCCGCTGCCGTACCAGACCCTGACGGCGTACTCGGTGGAAACTGCAATGTCCAGATATCCGTCCCCGTCCAGGTCCGCCAGTTCCGCTTCATTGGCCGATTCATCATTATCGATGGTATATTCGAGGGAAAATCCACCGGCACCATCTCCCCTGTAGACTTCGATTCCATTCTTGTCACCATCATACCATTTTGTCAGAAGGGGGGCGATGAGATCGACATTACCGTCATTGTCAACGTCACCGAATGATAGGGCGCCGTAGTATTTGTCCGAATTTTTTCCCGGAAGACCATGGCCGAATTCCTTCCATTCACCGAGTGCGGCGTTATATTCGAAGGCTCGTATCCCCGGTGTTTTCGGTGAAATTCTTCCGGCCCCTCCCACATAGAGTTCGTCCAGCCCGTTACCATCTGCATCATATACCTCGACAGATGAAAATGAAGCTTTCTCGGGAAGTCCCTTTGAAATTTCTGTTCTACCACCGATCAAGAAAGTATGCACTCCTTCGGCGGTGGTTTTTGTGGATAAAAAAAGTATCGATAACAGTAATAAAATAAGTGTGATGAGCAGGGACACTCCTGTCCGTTTATATGGAGCTGGTACAATCATTTGAAAACTTCCATAGATTATCGCAAGTATAGAACAATGAAATATCATTAATCTTGCCCTTGTTTTTCGTAATAAATTCCCCGGCATTTCTCAAGCTTGTCATCATGAAAGTATGTCTTATTATAGACCCGATCTGTGAAATGTCTTTATCTACGTATGCTGCTCCACATTCATCCTTCCACCCCAGCTAATATTCGTATCTACAGTTCTACATCCTTCACAATTAATATTGGGAGTCAGGTACATGAAAGCGGACCCCTAGGTATTTGGCTTCATCTACATCTAGGCAGAACAAGGAAGGGATTTGATTATTTTTATGAATACATTTAAATCGAATCAACTATACAATGCATATAACTATTAAAATATACCGAGGGATAATTATGAAACATCCGATTGTTTACTACTGTGAAGAGTGTGGGAAAACCGATTCAAAGAAAGATAGTGAGACCTTAGAACTTTTTTGCTGTAACAGGTCCATGAAGAAGAAAGAACTCGAAACGTGCACGAAGGCAGGGGCTTCAGCAGAGCACGCCCGCTTCTCGGACGATGACGAGCCATGCGACGACGGTCGAGGATGATGTTTGATATATTTCCAGGGTTATTGCAATTGAAGGTATCATCATGACCATGGAAAACGAAATTGAGTGCAAATATTCCGGTAGTGTTCTCGAACTTGCTAAGACGGTTCGATTCAATCCCGCCACAGAGGAATATGAATACAGCTGTGTTAATTGTGCTCTTGCATGGGAAAAAAGACAAATATTCCCCACACATACCACACTGAACAGCGTGGAGCTGAGAATCATCCGCAAATAATCCGGGAAAAGACCTCACGGGACCTAAAATATAATTCAGCACAAAAGCCCCAGTCCTTTTCCAGAATATGCCTATAATCACGTACGATCATTTCGACCCATCTCAACCGGTCAATCTTGCCTCTTCGGTGATTTACCTGACCGATATTATTTTCAAACCTCTTAAACAAGCCATTTTTGATTTTACAATAATTGATTCACATATGCAAATACTTATATGCCAAAAAGCCCCTTTGTCTTAACTGGTGTCTTCCATGTTAGTTGAGATGATAATGAGACGGTCCGTGGTTTCCATAGATCAGGAAAGGAATGTACTGGACGCGTGCTTGAAATTTAAACAGTACAAGATCGGCAGCCTGGTGGTGAAGAACCAGAATAAATCCTGCGTAGGTATTTTGACGGAACGAGACGTCATCGAAAGAGCGATATGCAATCGCAGGGCACCTGTAACAACTCTGGTAAAAGAGATAATGACAACGGGTGTGAAGACGATACATCCCCGAAAAGGTAGCCGAGGCGACAAAGATCATGAAGAAATTTCATACCAAGAAACTACCGGTGATCCAGGGAAAGAGCATCGTTGGGATAATAACCATAACGGATATCTCTTTCGCCAAACCGGAAATGGCCAAGGAGTTCATGGATACCTATGTCACACCCCGGTGGATTGATTGAATAAGTATTGTTCAGACCGACATTGCCAGGCGTAAACCGATGAACGGCGCACGCTCGCCCGGGAGATTCCAGTCCCTGCACGTGGAAGTGCATTTCTCATGGGAACTGCTCCAGCTTCCACCGCGGTCCACGTGGTAATAACCCTTCTCGCCGGTCCAGGCTCTGTTGTGTCCCGGCGCGCCTTCGTAATTATCGTGCCAATTATCCTCACACCATTCCCAGACGTTCCCCAGCATGTCGTACAGACCCCACTTGTTTGGCTTCTTTTTTCCCACATCATGGGTCCGAGCGCCGGAATTCTCATCGAACCAGGCGTAATTGGACAACTTTTTGATGTTATTATTTAAAAAATAATCCCTTGAATCGCCGGCACGGCAGGCATATTCCCACTCAGCTTCAGTGAGTAGCCTGTATTTGTCCGTCCCTTCAAGCAGGTTCAGATTATCTATGAAAGTCTCGCAGTCACGCCACGAAACCATCTCAACGGGGCGCTCGTCACTTTTGAAACGGCTCGGGTTATCGCCCATTATTACTTCCCACTGCCACTGGGTAACTGGGAATGCACCGATATAAACCGGCTCGGCAATCTTGACAGTGTGGGAGGGTCGCGTATCGTCCCACCCATCGGAGCCCATTGTGAATTTCCCAGCTGGAATCTTTTTGAAGATCATCCCGATGTCATTATTGAATTCTATTATCTTGATTCTTTTTGTTTCGTTCATTTTGTAATTCACCGCAGGTAATACAGAATTTCATTTTATACTATAAATATACAGCCGCCGCCAAAATCAATGATGTTATTTAAAAAAATTGAAGAAAACTTCAAATTGAAAAATCCGACATTATAGACTTATACTGAAGATTAGAAGGTAAAACCTATATGGAAAAAAAGAAAAAGAAACCTTGAAATGATTGATTCGATAATGAATCAACGGTAAAACTCAAGGTTTACTTGGCAATAATATCGACTGATATCAGGACATTTTAGTATAACTGTTCGAGCATTTCATATCAATATCTTGGCGGCCTGCGCTTACTAAAACAATCCCTGCAATATACGGGTCGTTCTCCATCGGGTTTAAAAGGTACCTGGGTCTCCTGGCCGCAATCGGAGCAGGTTGTATCGTGCATTTCACGGGGCGGACGATCTTGCCCTCTTCTTCTTTCATCAAACATATTTAACTTCCTTTTTTTATTGTTTTCAGAATCTCCAATTCAAGAGATATCTCAATATGTTGAACCGGAATGTTGTATATAATATTATGCACTGAAAAACAAAGAGGTATTTTGTAATATCGAATACTATACTCGATTTTTACAAATAGGGTAGAAATATCTGTACTTTCCCACACGTTCCGAACGTATCATCCCCGCTTCCTCCAATCTTCGAAGATGATGTCGAAGAGTCCCACTGGCAATACCCAGTTCTCTTTTGATCCGTCGGTAATGCTCCCCTGGATGTTCTCCGATATACGTGAAGATCAATCGACGTTTCTCGTTTTCGAGTATCCTTATAGCTTCGATGTTATGAATTTTTCCACCCGACCTTATGTTTCCCGTATTCCCAAAATAAATAAAAAGAGCCGATGCAAACAACCACCTCTCAACACTTAAATTCACACGGTCGCACCATCGGCCCCATACTGTTGTTTTATCTGTTTCTGGGCTCAAATACGGCCTTTTTCTCCTCGGTCCAACGATAGATGACATCCCTTTCAAAATGATGGATTGGCTCATCGTTATCGGGAGGTGAGTCTTCGAAAGGCAACGAAGAACGGCTCCTGTTAGACCCGTTGTCATCCTCTTCCTCTTCAGGTGGGAATTCGGGTTCCTCCTGCTGGCCTTCTAGGTCCTCGGGGTACCAGACGTTCAGGTCATCGATCTCTACCACGAAGCAGGTGTACTCCGTGATAAAATCGTACTGACACGAAAGCTCAACTACGCGGTCCACCAGTTCCGGCGTCTCCCCGTACACTTCCATCTGCTCCATGATCTTTTCGATCTCCTGGTAAGCCCACAATCTGGCCACGAAGGGATTATTGTCATTCTCACCCACAGTCACGGTATCAGTGAAGGTGCGGACCCCGTTTCGACCGGTGGCGTTTATCTCCATTTCGAAGGAATCGCAGCGTTCGAACCTCCCAGTTATGGCGATATCAGTACCCGCAAAGAGGTAATCGGCGCTCTCCATGGAAACATCATATACATTTTCCGAGAAACCGAAATTCATCTGCATCAGAAGAGGGGTCGAGATGGTACGGTAGAAATCGGTTATCTGGTTGGTGGGGTCCCCTGACGTGCTGATCTTGATTGCTTGACCAAAATTCTCCATACTTATGGCCCGGAGAAAATCGAAATCCACGTCGGATCCAAATCCCAGGCAGAAAACGGACGAGTGGGCCGTATTGGCGTTGACTATGTTATTCCTGAGTCGGGTGCTGTCAGTCTCTCCAGCGGTTGGCTGTCCATCGGTTAAAAGAACCACTATGGGTATATGAGAATCTCCCTGATTCCCCAGTAGTTCGAGGCCATCCAGGGCTGCCTGGTTGAAGTTCGTGGACCCGGAAGCACCAATATTGTTGATGAAATTCACAGCCTGCTGCTTGTTTTCCCTGCTGGCAGAGATGATCTCCGGCTTGTACTGCTCCACGCCGGTGGAAAAGGTCAATATGTTGAACTTGTCATCCGCGGGAAGATCGTTTACAACGTACTCGAAAGCCTCCTTGACCTGGTTTATTTTATTACCGGACATGGAGCCGGAACGGTCGATGACAAATATGATATGCTTGGGGACCGGGGCTTCCTGGAGTGCGTTTGCAGACGGCGAAAAACGCAGGAGGAAATATCCTCCGTCACCGTCGTTGTGAACCGTCACGTCACCCTCAAGAGGGGGTTCGTACACTGTATAGCAAAGTTTGATATCCTGAAGACTGGTCTGGTTCCTCGCCAGTACCATTCCCGCGGCCTGGTTCGACGTTATGGTGAGATCATTGTTGTTGATTGCACCGGAAACGCTGAAATTTTTCAGGCCGCTCTGGTGATACAGGTCCATGATAATCAGGACCTCGCCCATGATCTCCTGCGAGTTGATGCCTGCTAGAGGTACGTTATAGCTGAATTCGCCCAGGTATCTCTTGAGGAAGGTCTCGTGCCTGAGGTTGACATTCGTGTATGATAGGGGAGGAACTCTCAGGCTCATTTCCAGGCTGTTGCTGTTGTGCCATTTGATGAACACAGCCATTTTATCGGGACCAGTTTTCACCACCTTTTCGGTCTCTTTTGGTATGATGAACGAATAATAAGTATTTCCGTTCAATTCCATTGTGAGGTTCGATACCATTGCCCCCTCGGGGATCCGGATGGTGAAGGACTTCATGCTGATGTTGGCAGTTGGATTTGCCACCCCGAGCTGTATGTCGGTGACGGCGTAGGAGTTGTCGATAACGAGACTTACCTTGGTGCGGGCAAGACTAACTCGGTGAGAAGGGTAGTACGGTTCCCCCTCAAAATCGAATTCATAGTTTTGCCTGGGTTCATCGTGGTCGCCCTCCGGTTCGGCGCCCTCGGCCGGTTTTTCTTCTTCCTCCACTTTTTCCACTTCCGACTCTTCGGGTTCTTGTGGAGGTGGAACGGCTGAAGTGTCGTCCGCCTTGGGCTCGTTCGTAAGTTCAGGACCGTTGTCCACAGCCTCGGTGTTGGGAGACGCCCCGTCATTGGATTTCTCATCGGAGGTTTCAGGAGCTTTATTATTGCTCTCTGCAGGTGTATTGGGAACCTGGCCAGCAGGCTTTTCCGGCTCCGTCGTGACATTTTTGCCGGTGGTCGCATCGGGCTTATCGTTGGTACCCATCAGTTCCTGAAAAAAATAATTCTCTGTAAACCCTACTGTCGAGTCGGTGCTCGCATTTCCAGGATCATCTTCGCTATTCCCGGCCCGAATGATCTCCACAGGTCGTTCCGCCACGTTCATATAGATTATGTATGCCATGTTGACGCCCAGAAGCAGGAACACCAACACCAGGGACAATGTGTTTTTCTTTATCTCCATTTTTTTCACCTCATTTGCTTTTCCGGCATGACGAATGAGCGGCACTTTTGCCGGTGGGATTCGCCCTTTTCACCGTTTACAAATAATGGAAGTACCGAAAGTGCATATAAACAGATTGACACAATAACTTCCACTTCCCGGCGGGAGATTTCAGAATTATTATTTTCTGATGTTTTGCACGGAAAACTCAAGAGAATTTTGATTAATTTTCCTATTCGAAATTCATTTCATCATTGCTGACGCTAAATCAGTTGCCAATACCACAATGGCTAATAACTGGAAATTATTGAAATAAAAGCAAGTCATTGGAGTTCTAACATCTGCAGTACAATCATTCCTTGTGGTTTTCGTCCCATTTTTTCAAACAATTTTCTAAATAAAAATTATGCCATTTTTTGTAGTAAGTATTATGGGAATAATAACCTGTAAAGAAAAAAATTGGAATCGAAAAACCAAATAGTAGTAAACTACCAGCCCCTAAAGGAGCTGGCGTTTTAAGCGTTGTGCCGTTAATTCTAGGCAAAGTCTGTCAACGAAGTTTGGCCGATTAGGCCGACGGTCTTCCTTACCTTGAAGTATTCATAATCATCTCCTTGCCAGTGTTTACGTTGTTGTCTCTCGATGTAGAATTGGACCATTTCGCCCGTGACTCGGCCAACGGATTCAAAGAAATAACCATCGGTCCAGAACTGATCGCCCCATAAGTGCCTTTTGATCGTATTCCAACATTTCTTGCGAATCCAGTATGAGGTGTAGCCTTTCAATTGGCCTGCAATATATGAGACACTGTAATTCTTGCATCCAACTAAAAATACATGGGCATGGTCGGTTCCAAATTCCATCGCACTTATTGATATACCCAAATGTTTTGCCTTCTCTTCCATCATCTCTCTACAAACGGCTTGAACTTCTGGATACTCGAAAACAGGGCGTCGGTACTTCGGTGTGAACTGCATATGGAAGTTACATCCTCCGAAACTGTGTTTAGCTCTCGCTAATCGATTCATATTGTAGACCTCCGAAAACTATTTGAAAGCCTACACTAATACCCGGCTTGCCTCGCCTGCGAGGCGCGCCGAAAATTTTGCGTATAACGGTCAAGAGAACCTCCGTTTTAGGCTTTCAAAACGAGAATGCACTCAACCGGTATAAATTTTCGGCGCCACAATTCATCCAGCGCCTAAAGGCACTGGCATTCTTATAGCGATTTTTAAGTAAAAACGCGCTCCAAAGTCCCACCCAATTTAATAAAATGTTACATGTCCAAAACATATCTGTTATAATTGATAGGACAAAAATCAATTTAAATTTTTTTTTGACTTTCTTGCGTGTAAAAAGACATCCCCATCATATTTCAACTCAAGTTTTGTCACGCGAATAAATTGAAAACTTAAAAATAAAAGGAAAGCGGTAGTAAAAATTATTAATGATATTAAAAAAGGATAAATCGTAAAACTCATTTTTATCATCCACCCCATTCTTGGACAGGATTTATCTCACCTTTCTTAGACCTATTTCTATCTTTTTTATTTGCAGGATTATTCATCTTGAGAGATTCCTGATTCAAGGTAAAATCCAGAAGTGTTCCGGTCATACAAACAGGAATAAAGCGATTGAATAAACATGTTTGGATTGGTTTAATAAAATTCAATGTCAGGGCATCCATCTAAAACTCAATTTATTCCGAATTCCCTGAATTTTTTGCTGTATTTGTGCTTTTCTTTGGTTTTTCTTAAATAGAATCCATAAGCCAATCCTATTGCCAGGCCTATCAAATGAGCGATATTTGCTGTTCCTGATGGGAAGAAAATACCAAATGTGTCCACTGCAATATATAATATCCCAAGCATCCACAAGGGCATGGGTATAACCATATAGAACAGGATCTTCTTGGTGGGATATAGTACTATTGCCATTCCAGCTATTCCCATTATAGCACCGCTAGCACCCAGTGCGGCCGGGTAGAAAAAGCTTGCTCCGATCCCTGCCAATAATCCTCCTGTAACATATAAAATTAAGAAACGCTTTTTACCTACTCTTTTTTCTACCAATGGGCCAAATACAAATAGTGCGACCATATTGAATACTAAGTGAGATAAGCTCCCATGGAGAAACATCGAGGTTATTAATGTCCATGGTCTTATGAGTACATCCGCAGATACCAGAAGGAATTCTTTCGTGAAAGCACCCTGGGAGAACTCTTGTACAAGAAATGCGATAACATTGATGACAATTAGGGTTAGGGTGGCCTTTTTAATATTCATAATTAGTATAAGAAAATAATGATTTTAAATCTTTGGGTTGGAGTTAACTATTAAAATGGAAAGAATCATGTCAGCCGATCCCTGCCCCACTGTTCATCGTCTAGATGCCATACTGGCGCCCGGCCCATCTTCTCGACCTTAAGAACTCCTATGTCTGACAGGTCGTTCATGTGGTGCTGCACGGCCCTGCGCGTTTTCCCAAGTTTTTCGGCCACCTGCTGGGTAGTGGCTCCGGGCTCTTTGTGAATAATATCCACGATCTCCTTCTGAGCCGGTGTCAGAATGTGCCCGGCCTTGCGGGCTCCGTATGGAAAATAATACAGATATTTTCCTTCTCTGTGGGAACTGACCATGTTGGACCTTTCCAGGGTTTTGAGATGGTGCCGGAGGGTTCCGCTGGACATATCGAGCTGACGTTTTATCTCTCGGTAATGCTCCCCCGGGTGACGATTGATGAATTCCACGATTGTCTGTCTCTTCTTGTTGTTCAGTATATTCTTGCTTTTCAATCTCGTATAATAAAAAATGCTCAGTAACAAAAGAACTAACCCGAGCCCGAAAAAGAGTATAATAAGGAAATAACCAGGCTCCTCTTCCCTCCACCGCTTCGGATCCCTCGGATAGGCGTCCTTCTCGTTGGGGACACCATCACCATCCATGTCAGGGTCCAGTTTGTCGGGGATGCCGTCGTTGTCAATATCCGACGGGAACGAATCCGGATCAAAGGGGTCCGTCCCGCATTCCAGCTCGATGGTGTCGTTCCAACCGTCACCATCGGAATCCTTTTCCGTTTCATTTCCATCCCCAGTTGTCCCGTTTCCGTTACCGGTCCCGTTACCGGAAGGAGTTCCATTTTCATTTTCCTCGTCTGGGATAGTTCCGTTCGCATTCAAGACAGTTAAAATCAACTGGGCATCGTCGCTGTTTCCCTCCACGTCCTTTACGGTAAGGATTATAGTATAAAAACCGGGAATGTCAAACAGATAGGATTGGTTGCTCCCGTAAAGCTTGACAGTTGTATTGTTATACTGAAATTCCCACGTGTAGTTAACGATACCAACGTTGTCCCAGCTTCCGGTCGCGTTGAAAAATGCAGTTTCACCTAGGCTGACATTAAAGTTTGCACCTGAAACAGCCACCGGAGCGGTAATATCGAGAACGGTCACCATGATATTGTCCTGGTCGCGGTTGCCACGCTGGTCCGTGAGATTCAGTGTGACTACGTAAACTCCGGGGAGATCGAATGTAAAAGGGCTGATGGGACCGGACAGAATTATCACTTCACCGTCGTAGGTGAAATTCCACGTGTAAGTGGAGGTCCCGTTAACAAAACTGCCGCTTCCGTCAAATAAAAAAATCTCACCCTGATGGACGGTCACGTCATCCCCCGCCCTTGCTATTGGCAGGTCAGAATCCCTTACCGTTAGAATTTTTATAATTACTGCCCAGTTCCCTCGGGCATCGCTGACTCGCAACGTGACTTGATATGTCCCCGGTATATCAAAAGTGAAACGCGCCGTTGCTCCGTAGATTATCCTTTGCTGACCGTCGTATGTGAAGTTCCAGGTATAATTGGTGATCCCGGCGTTATCACGACTGCCGCTTCCGTCAAATAAAAAATTCTCGCCCCGGTTGATGACTGAAGCGGAACCCGCATCGGGTATCGGGCTTTCGATATCAAGAATATACACGGACCTCTCGTCGCTGTCGGTCCGGTTCTCCGAATCCGTGACGGTCAATTTGACTACGTATGCTCCAGTGGTATCGAACAAGAACGAAGTGGTATCTCCATAGAGGATTATTTCCTTGTTATCGTAATTAAAGGTCCATGTGTAGTTGATAATGGACGAGGTCCCCCACGAGCCCATCCCGTTGAATTGAACCATCTTGTGCTGGTCTACAGCGATATCCATACCTGCATTGGCAACGAGAACCGGGTTTTCACCTACTGGAATTCCCATGAGCGGAAGTAGGTCCTCGGCATTGGCAGCTCCCGCTATTGCGTAAGGGATATCCACGATACCATCGCTGTTATTGTCCGGTGCCACCCAGTCAGACCAGTAATTCCCCCCAGACGTAATGTTCCAGTTATTGCCGGTACCGTCGTCGTAGGCTTGTGTACCCTCGTTGTTTGCTAAAAAATCGTTGTGATGGATAGTATTCGATCCTGACCCGCTGTCAATGGCAAGTCCGTGGAGACTGTTTTCAAGGTAGGTATTATTGAATATTTCGTTATCGTCCGAACTGCCTAGGTAAGTGCCGTATCCCAGGTTCTCACTCACATTATTGAATTTTATTGTACCGCCGTTCGAGCTCAGAAGCTCGATACCACTTAAGCCGTTCCCTTCACAGGTGTTGTTCTCAATGATGTTTCCATACGAACCTTGAAGGGACATTCCGGCTCTCCAGTTCCCTGAGCAGTTGTTGAACTCGATAGTATTGCTATTTGACGATATTACCTTGATACCATAAGGGTCGTTGGAATTGAATTTATTATTTCTAACCTCCATATTCGCTGAATAGCTGATCTCCAGGCCCACGCTTGTATCGGTGATGACCTGATCCTCCACCTCAACTCCACGGCAGTCGGTGAGTATGATCTGTCCCGCATCGTCCGGGACCTTGCCTCCGGTCTGGTTCTTCCAGTAGTGCACCATCTTCCCGTTCACAGTGTTGGAGGAATCTATGGTATGGGTATCCCAGTTACCCAAATTTGTCCCCGAAATGAGTATTCCGTTGGAGAACATCTTGTTGTTAATGATTATAATGCTCGTCGTTCTGTTCAGGTGCATACCAACGGATTTATTTGTGATTGTGTTGTCCTCGATACTACAGCTTCCCACGTTATCCACAGCGAGTCCCGCCCCATCCGAATGTGAATCGTTGGTCGTAATGTTGAATCCTTTCACGAGGACCCCAACTGATTTTATAGTTAGCACATCGGGGGAATCTCCGATAATATAACAAATATCGCTTCCGGCCCCAATAAGCTCGACATCGTTACTGACAACCGGATTCTCGTAATAAAAACCGGCATCGACCCGCACCGTATCGCCGTCGTTTGCTGCATTTAGAGCTGCTTGGATGGTAGTGTGATCACCACTTCCCGCTGAATTCACCACTATTTCAGCACGGGTCCCTGTGACAGTATCCGGTATGTCTGGGCCGGCAAATGACGCTGCTATGGTTCCCGTGTTCAGGGCCATAATCAGCAAAATGATGACGGAAAGTCGGCTTATCCATCGCATAATTAACAAATACACGATTCTATTATATAAACAGATTGGCACAATGATTACTCTTATTCTCTAAATTATTTTATTTTCACTGTCTATTATCTCTTTTCTCTTTTCTATAAAGGACCTGCTCCCGTTTCACTCCGGGGCATCAAAGATACCCCTGAGCCCTCGGCTATGAGCCTACGGGCGAGCGTAAGGAACGCAGGTCCGGCACCAAAAAAAGAATTTGAATAATGGACAACCCACATTTGAAATGTGGGTATCATCCTCGGAAACATCCGAAGAGGTATTCATCCCCCGTTTAAAACGGGGGTCTTCTGCTGTTTCCTACGGATAAAAGGGGCCGGACGGCCCAAGGTCGGCGTTGGCGACCCTATAACTGTCGTGAAGAAGTATTAATTGCCATTTATAAATTTACACAACAGTTCCCATTTCGAGGCGGGATATTTGTAGAATTTATAAATCCGTGGTTCACATGTAGCTAATGAGCAAAATGAGGAAATTTATCACATTTGACCATGGAAAATGAGAGCACATTTTCGTAGCTAGTAGATATTCATTCGGGGCCAACCAGCCCCGAGGTTGGCTTTCGCCGACCCTTTATATTGATATTATTTTAACGCTCTAACGAGGCCGTGCGTTTCTTACGTCGCACGCCCTCGGGGAAGTACATCTGGAGGGAGGGAAAGTAATCCGGGATAACACATCTAGCTTCGCACTTATTACAATATGATGATATTGAAGATTGGGCAATAATTATATACAGTGATACAGGTAAGGGTATTTCCAGTCCTTGTATTCCCATGACGGAGTGGATATTCTACTCCTTGAAAAGCACCGGGGGAATAAATAAAATGAAAACGATATCTTTTTTCAGCAAGGCCAATAAGCCATCCGCAGTAAGGGTGCTTATGGCTGCAATCACCGTCGTATTGCTGATAGCAAACATTTTCCCCGTTGTGCCGGCCTCCACCGAAGGCACGAGAAGCGATGGGACCGGGAGGGACATCAACACGTTCTACTTGCGTGGTTCGAGTCAGTTATCTCGTGAAAGTCCAACCAGCAGCACCCCACAGAGAATATCCATCTCACGGGCAACGCCTGGCAACCAGTGGTCCCAGGTGGGTGTTTGGAGTTACAGCGTACCTGAATACCGGGCAGAGGTGAAGGGGGAGCTGTCCGTCAGCTATACCCTTTTAAACACCAGGATCGCACCTGTGACCACCATGAAGCTGAATTTCACCCTCAAGGGATCTGGGAACCAGATAGAGAACAACACAATCTCTTTGAGGGGCCTTTCCGGTCTCCGAACCCGGACCGGTACTGCGACCTTTGACATACCCACTACCTATATCATGCAGAACTCCGCACTCGAGCTGGAGATAAGCGCCCAGATATTCAGTAATAATATGGAATTTCTTTATGATTCAATTCTCTACGACTCGGCGCTCGAGATCGACTATTCCGATGCAAACTACCCCCCTGTGGCGAATGCAGGTAGCAACATAAACATAAGGGAAAGGGAGGTAGCCGATCTGGTCGGGACAGGTACGGACACTGACGGTTATATTACCCAATACGAATGGGATTTCGAGAGTGACGGAAACTACGACTGGGCCTCCGCATTAGGAGGGCGCACTAGCCATCGTTATATCGAACCGGGTGTTTTCACAGCGTCCCTGAGAGTGACGGACGACGATGGAGCAGTCACAATCGATAGCTGCACTGTTACTGTGGCGGAAAACAATCCTCCCACCGTTACCATCACCAACCCCACCGACGGCCAGGAAGTGAATTCCACAGTTGCCATATCGGGTACGGCAGCCGATGAGGACGATGGCGATAGGATAGACAGTGTATGGGTCAGTTTCGACGGTGGGTTGTGGCATAGGGCGGTTGGGACGGATAACTGGCTGCTGAACTGGGATACCACCCTTGAAACAAATAGCGTTCACTTGATATCCGTCAAGTCCAACGATTCACTCCACGAATCGGCGGTCCGATCCCTGTCTGTGACAGTGAACAACGTCGGCATCAACCCCAAACCTACCTGCAGTATCAATTCCATACTACCCAACCCCGCCTTCAAGCTGGATAATATCGAGTTCAAGGGCCTGGGGAACGACGACGGGACCATAGTGGAATGGAGCTGGTCTTCTTCCATAGGCGGTCCGTTGTCCAACAATCAGAACTTCACAATGAATTCTCTCATACCCGGCAATCACACCATATACCTCAAAGTGAAGGATAACAACGGTTCCTGGTCCAATTCGGATTCAAGGTTATTGATGATCAAAGAATTCTCCAGACCGAAGCAGATAAGTTCCCATGTATCCGCGGATGTGGAATCCAGCACCATATTCGACGATTACGGTGTCTTCTGGTGCTCCTGGTCCAGCTCGAGAGATGGGAACTGGAACATTTTCCTCAAGAGTTCGGTGGACGGGATCGACTGGAGCGCACCCATCCGTGTAAGCGATGAGCCTTCCACCCAAAGAGAGCCTTCGCTACTTCAACTTGACAATATGAGTTATGCGATGGCATACAGCTCCGACGCATCGGGAAACTTCGACATTTACGTGAGATACTCCCAATGGGGAGGATATTGGTCGACCCCGGTCCGGATGACCAACAGCCCCTACGACGAGACACAGCCCTGTATCTACCAGCGCGGAGACGGGAAGATATTTTTAGCTTATTCAATTGATGACCCCGCACCCATGGGAACGTCCATAAAGATATCACACGGAAATTCCCTGTTGTCTCTGTCTCAGCCCGTAACTGCCACCACCGGCTTATCCTATAATAGGCAGCCCTCACTGGTGGAAGGTACAAATGAAAATATTTCCGTGTTGTTCTCAAGCGACAGGACGGGGAATTTCGAAATATGGCAAACCGTGTTCCTGGGCCTGGCGAACTTTTCCACAGCCAGTCGGATTACCTATACGGTGAAAAATAATTACTTCCCATCAATAATGCAAGACAGCACCTACATGTACCGCCTGGTTTACTCCGACGATACGGACACCCTCTATCTCTCCGATACTGTCGATCTTATCCATTACTCGGAGCCCTCGGTGGTTCCGACGGATTTCCAGTACAACGAGGATCCCTGCATCTTTCAGGACGCACTTGGCTCTTTCTGGGTTACCTGGGACTCGAATGAACCTGGGAACAAGGATATTTACGCACTTTCGTTCTCGGGTAACTCGCCCCCGCAAACCGTTATTAGCTCTCCTAAGGACGGCGAAAACTATTTCACCTCCGACTCCATACATTTTGATGGGAGTGCGTCCAGCGACCCGAACGGGAACGAAGAACTGGACGGCTACGTGTGGAGATCGGATAAGGCGGGGCAGCTCTCAACGCAAGCGGTCTTCTCAAAGAACCTGTTGGCCGGTACACATAATATCACTCTCACCGTATCGGATATTCACGGTGCAAGCTCCACGGCGGAGGTCACCGTGGTGGTCACACTGACACCAAACGAAGCTCCTAACGCAGTTGCCAACGTGAGCATGACCAGTGCCAGGGTGAACGAGGAGGTCACCTTCGACGCATCGGAATCCAAGGACACGGACGGGGATTCACTTTCATACAAATGGGACTTCGAGTCCGACGGCGTTTGGGACGATTTCAACCGGACCCCTAACCATTCCTTCAATAGCACGGGTACCTACGTGGCCACTCTAATGGTGGAGGATCCCAGTGCTGCCAACGATACGGATACTGTAGAGATCAAAATAGAGAAAAATATACCCCCAATAGCGAGGATCGACGTTGAGTTCAATGAGATAAACGTCAATACAACTATTCAATTCAACGGCAACGGGACCGACAAAGATGATGATATGCTCTATTTTTCGTGGGATTTCGACGGGGACAGCGTGGTGGATTCACAGAGCATCTCGCCTACATATAAATTCACGAAAAGGGGAGTGTATACTGTCAACCTGACTGTTTCGGACCCCTTCGGGGGTAATGGCACAGACGATCAGATCATCATAGTCAACAAACCGCCGGTTGCCGTACTCGTAGGGGCTTCTGCAGGGTTCGTGGGCGAGCCCATAACATTTTTCGCCGGGAACTCCAGCGACGAGGACGGCGACGAGCTGGAATACAACTGGGATTTCGAAAGCGACGGCGAGATCGATGCGGTAACTGAAGAGGCTGAACACACTTACGAAGAAGCAGGGGAGTACACTGTGATACTATGGGTTCTCGACGGTCGTAATGGGAAGGATACCGAAGAGCTGGACGTAGTAATTAGAACGAGGAACACCCCGCCGGTCTCGGAGGCCGGGGATGATCTTCACGGCAATATCGAGGACGATATTCAATTCGACAGCAGTGGCAGCTTCGACCCCGACGACGATATGGACGGGAACGGCGTTATAGACGGCGGCGAGGTGGATAACCTCACCTACTCTTGGGATATGGGCGACGGTAAGAAGAAGAAGACGGGGACGGCTCCCAAATACGTGTACGAGGAGGCCGGGGAGTACACCGTGACGCTGATGGTGACGGATGGAGAGGACGCCAGCGCCAATGACACTCTGACGGTCTATATCAACACGCCACCGGAGGCACATATCACACTGCTCAATACGGGTGAGATAAAGGCGGGGGTCGAGGTGGTACTTTCAGCAGTGGATTCCGAGGATATTGACGAGGACGAAGACGGGGACCCGGACGAGCTGGTATTCACCTGGGACTTCGACTACAGCGACGGGATATCGGAAGAGGAGACGGGAGAGGAAGTTAAGCACGTCTACGAGCTTGAGGGCGTATACGTCGTCACTCTCACCGTGGACGACGGAAAAGGCGGCAACGATACAACTACCCTCGATGTGAGTGTTCAAAAAGCGGATGATGACGAAGTGGTACTGGATACGCCTTCCATTGAAATCGATAGTCCAGCAGACGGCAAGAAATTCACATACAAAACGCGAAACGTCGAGGTAGCAGTATCTGCGAAAGGCGATTTTATCGATAGAGTGGTGATTACATTTTACAAGGGTAATTCTGAGATGGATTCCCAGAAGTTTACAACTGACTTCGACGAGATCAGTACTACGTTTTCCATCAAATCTGCGGGGAACTACGAGATATTTGCCCAAATATTCAACAACGAGTATCCCGGCTACACCGCTTTTGATTCGGTTAACATATCCCGCAAAGTCCCGCCGGTTGTGCCGCAGGAAACGGAAACGGAGGACGAAGGTATGAAATTCATCCCGTTTCTACCGGAAGGCCCCTTGTACCAGTACGGCTTCATCGGCCTCGTGTTGGTCATAGTGGTATTTCTTATAGTGGTGATCAAGAAGAAGAAGCGCGGAGGAAGCGCGGAAAAGCTGGAGGCCGGGTCGGTGGAAGTGGAGGTCGCCGAGGTGATCGAGGTGGAAGAAGAGGAGGCGGAGGAGGATATTCCCATCGAGGACCTCATCGAACCCATCACACAACCCATACTTTGCCCAAAATGCAGTGAAACCTTCGAAGTGATGGACTACGGAGTGAGACCTCTGGCCATGAAGTGCCCGGACTGCGGGGCCACCGGAACGATAACGACACCCGTCCCGGAGGTACTGGAGAAAAGAAAGGACTGGGCATTGACCGAGCGGAAGAGAAAAAAGGCGGCACCGGCGAAAAAGGAAAAACTGCTCCCGGCGAGGTCGGCGACGGAGATCATAGACGAAGGGGTCAAGATAAGGTGTCCAAAGTGCAACAAGGGTTTCACCACGAGAACGAGAAAGAACATCACATGCCCCCACTGCAACGCCAGAGGAGACGTACCAGCTGCGGAGTTCGATAAGCTCAAGAAAAGACAGCAGCCGCCCGAACCTAAAAAACTCCCTCCCGCTCCGGCGGACGCAGGCAGGAAGAAGACCGTATCGAAAGTATCTAAAAAAGAGATACTCGATAAGCTGTCTAGCTCGGCCGAAAAGGTGGAATGCCCAAAATGCGACGCGTCTTTCTTCGTGGAAAAGGACGCAAAGAGGATCAAGTGCCCGAGCTGCGGTGTGAAGGGGAAGATGGGGTGAAGTGGTAGTCCGAAATTACTAAGCCCCCGATGAACGCAGAATTCATGTACTGATTTTTATTTTGAATATATACGACAATGCCTCTTCGTTCTATAGAGGGCCTGCTCCCGTTTCACTCTGGGGCATCAAAGATAAGGCAAATCTGCCCCCCTTCCCAAATCGACAAGATGATAGTTGTACCTGAACATATTATTTATCCTCCAGATTCACTTCTTTCAGAATCCAGTTCTTGTTTTAATCGAATGT